>Ga0185317_100005_pt1 | contig 122654 bp, 170 predicted proteins | sample DevilsHole_FD_128020 | JGI IMG/M metagenome (GOLD analysis project Ga0185317, IMG submission 128020) | Groundwater microbial communities from Devils Hole, Nevada to study Microbial Dark Matter (Phase II) - Devils Hole (SPADES assembly)... | ecosystem: Environmental > Aquatic > Deep subsurface >...
CGGAGTACAGCCCATTCTCGATCACAGGGCCGGAGTATGCCCCGTTTTCAATTACAGGACCGGCATACAGTCCATTCAGCATCACAGGACCAGAATACAGTCCATTCAGCATCACAGGACCGGAGTATAGCCCATTTAGTATCACAGGGCCGACGTATGCCCCGTTTTCAATTACAGGACCGGCATACAGTCCATTCAGCATCACAGGACCAGAATACAGTCCATTCAGCATCACAGGACCGGAGTATAGCCCATTTAGTATCACAGGGCCGACGTATGCCCCGTTTTCAATTACAGGACCGGCATACAGTCCATTCAGCATCACAGGACCAGAATACAGTCCATTCAGCATCACAGGACCGGAGTATAGCCCATTTAGTATCACAGGGCCGACGTATGCCCCGTTTTCAATTACAGGACCGGCATACAGTCCATTCAGCATCACAGGACCAGAATACAGTCCATTCAGCATCACAGGACCGGAGTACAGCCCATTCTCGATCACAGGACCGGAGTATGCCCCGTTTTCAATTACAGGACCGGCATACAGTCCATTCAGCATCACAGGACCAGAGTACAGTCCATTTAGCATCTCTGGACCAAATTACTCTCCGTTTTCGATTTCTGGCCCAACGTATGCCCCGTTTTCAATTACAGGACCGGCATATAGCCCAATCTCTGTAGATTGGGGCACCGCTCCCGCTGTGAGTGTAGATTGGGGTAGCCCACCAACTGTAAGTCTGAGTTGGGGCAGCTCTCCAAGTGTAACCGTAAATTGGGGAACACCGCCCAGCCCAAACGTTAGTTGGGGTACGCCTCCTAATGTGAATGTTGATTGGGGCAGCCCGCCGACCGTCTCATGTGTTGTTACCGTGCAATGTCCTTCGGCATCTCCGTTCATGGCCTTCCCTACTGGTGTGGGCGAGGAGTTTGAAGATCAGGAGATGGCTCGCCGATTCAATGGCGACCTACAACTTGAGCCGTTGAACATAGGCATCCCAGATACAATCAAACTACTTGTGCCTGAGATACCAGATGTGAAAGTTACGCACACACTGCCTTATGAGATTTCGGTAACTAATCTCAAAGACATCCACATAGTCGGACCTATTGAACCGTTGCCGCAGAAGATCGTGATTGAGCAGCAAATACCGATCCCGGACATAGTGAATGTGGTTCAGGCCGTTCCTTTGCCAGAGCGTATACTAATCGAGGCTAGCCGAGAACTAAACATACCTCACTCCATCAAAGTTGAACTTCTCGGCGAGATTCCGAAGAGTATCTTGATCGATGCCACTGGAATACCAGAGCAGATCAGGGTAGTTGGTATACCAGATGTCATCTCTATCGTACACGACATCCCAAGAGAAATTGTGGCACGGTTCGAGATGCCCGAAATTCCAGAAATACCACTAGTTTACAAGGGTGGTCCGATACCATTGCAGTTTGACCCTCGCAGTTCCTTTGTGAACACAGAGGGGGAGGACTTGCCATGCTTCGCTATCGTACCATGTCCGAAATGATGAGAACAAAGAAAATTCTAAATAACGAGTACCTGCTGACTCCCAGCATGGTATGGGTGAGGAACTTCACAAAGTCCAAGGCCCCTTTTCTAGACATCAACAAGCATCTCTACTCCAACGCAGACTACCAGTTGTATATGGAGAACGAAAGTTTCTCGCATCAACAGAAATATCTGCGGATTGACACCGAGAACGTGACGCTAGAAAAAATAGTGATTGTATCAGATGGGTATGGTTTTGCCGAGAAACAGAAACTCCTGGCTGGGATCGACCATAATGCCGCCATCATAGCTGTCAACGGTGCGTTGTCTAAATGGACTCTAACGAACAAGACCACACCGGTTGAACTCCGCAGAAGAATCAACTTCTATGTTGTCAATAATCCCTATCGGGAATGCCTATCCGATCTACCAAAGGAAAGATTTTTCCCCAGGTGCGTTGCTTCTTCGAGGACTTGCCCGGAGTTCTTGGAGAGGTACAAAGGAGACATCTACACCTACAGTCCTGTATCAACCGAATTGTATTCAGGCACTAGGTTCCAACCAGCCTACAAGATAGACGACTACCGTAATCCGATATGTGCCGCCGTAGGACTGGCTTATAGATTCGGCGTAAGAAAGCTCATGCTGTTTTGTTGTGATGCTTCGTTCGTGGATGAGCGGCCAGCTTCGGTCAGGTTAGAGAATGGGCTGTATACATACGAGCAACAATTGATGTCGCAACACATCATAGACGGCAACCTGCACTGGTTAAGGCAAGAAGGAATCGAGATTGTGGACCACTCAAGTGGAGCAAAGTACGAGAATGCTACATATATAACCGAGGACAAAGTAGTGTCATTCTTTGAGGAAGAAGATGCAGGCACCTAAGTTTTCTTTAGATGATTTCAAAAAATGGATGGAGTTCCAAAAGGACGGCCATGAAGGACAAGGACAGCCCAAGAGGACAAGCGACCTGATCGGGATACAGGTAGAGTCTAAGGTCAGCGAGAGAAAGTTAATCGCCCGTATGGTGCCAGAGAACGGAGAAGCGGAAGACTTGGCCCTAGACTTCATCAATGAAGGCGGCATCGTCGTGGATGTGAATGGCAAGAATTTTCTCATCGAGGTAGATTCAGGCACCTTCTTCATCGCACGCCACTGTATACGAAGAGTCGATTAACCACTACTCTTTCTTCTCACCATAGTTTTCGGCTTATCCAATTTAGACATATCTGGAATGATCTCGCTGTCTTTGCGTTTCTTTTCATCTGAAAAGTAGAAGTTGACGCTGGCGTGTTTTGGACTGTCGTGAATAGGCAGGTTCGTATAGCCCCTGTTTTGTAGCGACTTTTTTAGATCGTTGAAACTATTTGCCGTCTCCAACCAAGGTTCCCAGAACATATCATCCTTGTCGATGCTCTGCTGTATCTGGGCCTCCAGATTCTTCGGCAAACTCAAGTCTGAAATGCTCGACGCCCTCGCTGGACCAACCTTCTTCTCTGAATTGAAGACGCTCAGTAGTTTGAATCCTTTTTTGTCTCTCCTCGCTAGGTACAGAAACGCTCTCATGGTGTTGTAGCAACTCCTTAAATAGCTCCTCCAAAACTATAGTAGTGTGGATGTCCATTTTGCCGAACTGCTGGCAGAAGAGTGACATCCCAGCGACGGCCTCGCTGACCATTTGGTTGTTAGAGGTAGACATGCCTATACCCTTCGATAAGTATTTGAAAGCCAAGGACCGTTACTGCATAGGGTACTTTGGAAATTGTGCCGAATACATCGTCCAGCTATCCTATTTAAGACCGCATATAGAAAAACAACTAACCGGACTTGAAATCCATTTGTCGTGCAAAGACGAACTCTATCACCTACTCAGCAACCAATCTAACACTTGGCCCTGGTCTATTTACAAAGATACAAAACGAGAATTTGGACATGTGCGAGAAATGACGAGCGACCTGATGAGTCATCCCGTTCTAACTATCATGGAAGAATCCTCTCTTCAGTTTCCGCCTCCTCCCTCCATTGCCAAACCAAACACTAGATGCGTTCTTTGGACCAAAGGAATATTGCCAACAAAGAATCTAGACCCAGGTGACATACCTTACTTCAAAAACAAACTCTCGATAATGGGATACGAGGTCGTAATAGATCAACCACAAGGAGTCGGATGTGTTGCAGGTGTGGAATCTGAGTTCCTTTACTCGTCAGCGGCCCACGGATTGATGACATACCTAATCCCAACGGGCATAGGCACAGAGCTTTATAGAAAGATGTTCCCCAACAGAGGCGTATTGGAAAAAATCTATAACGGTTTTGTTCGACCCTTGAATATATACGAGTGAAGATTAAGGAACATTCGACCTTACCTGCAACACGAGGAGAAAAATGAGCGTATTTAAGGTTAAGTTAAACAACATGAATCAGGGCCAGTTGGATATGAATCCAGCTACCGGTGCCCAATTCGCTGAGTCCATCCAGAGAAGTATCTTCGTGATGGGTCCAGGCAAGTCTCAGAGACTACTCAAGGACGGCCAGACCTTCACGGACTCGAACTACTGGAAGAGATTCGCCTACCCACAGGTTCCGTTGAACGAGGCTTTCATTGAAGTAGTAACCGATGACGGCAGCGTATACAACGATCAAGACGGCAATGCCGGTAACTACCCTGTGACGTGGCTTCCTGGTAACGCTGGCGACGGTATTATTGTCGCTAATTCTACCTACACGAGCAATGGCAACTCACTAGACATCGTAGCTACCTACGGCAGTGCGGCTGCATTCGTGATGATCGAGAACACCGATTCTGCCAACCCGGTCAAGGTTCGTTTGAACGGCAGTGCTTCCGCCGTATTGACTGTGGAAGAGGCCAGCACCAAGGTCTTCGACAATGGCGATCTAGTCGTCACCAAGATCGAGTTCGACAACAGTGCTTCCGGTGCCAGTAACGTCAACAAGGTCCAGGTCATCTTGGGTATCCGTTCTGTGAACAAGAGCTAACCTAGACTCAACTAAGTAAACAAACCCCATGCAGCAAAGCTGCATGGGGTTTTTTGTTGGTTTAACTATGATACGGTATGCCGAAGATTCTGTCGCACAAGATAACTCCTCCCAAACCCTTTACGCTACGACAATTCTATGAGAAACGAAACACGGTTCTGATAGTCAGGGCAGCAGGAGGGCTGGGAGATATTTTGATGCACAGGATGATCTTTGAGAATTTTAAGAGGGTGATGCCGGAATGTCGGCTGATTTTTGCTCTGCCTGAGATGTATTTCCCGGCAGTCATAGATCATCCGCATATTGACCAGATATTAAACTGTAAGTCGGTTTCGGTGCAGGATTACCTGATTTGGTATGATACAACATACAATTGTCACCGTTACGAGTCGGCCAAGGCTCCTTTTTCCGACAAACATCGAAGTGATATCTGGGCAAATCACTGTGGGCTAAAATTAGAAACCCACAACATGAACATTCGCTTTACTTCCAAGGAGCGGGCATTCGGCGAGGAGCTAGTAGGGTCACACTGCAACGGCAAGAAAACCGTAGCTTTTTGCCCTATATCTGCGATGACGGTGAAAAACCTACTGATGCATCAGCAAAAGGCAGCGGTAGATTATCTGCGATCTCAGGGCCTCACAGTCCTGGGGCTACACGACCGGCCTGTTGCGGAGTTAGAGGCTTTGAAGGTGCCTGTACTCACAGGGCTGACGATCAGGCAATGGATGTCGATTCTAAATGCGGTTGATTACGTTGTCTCAGTAGACAGTGCTGCCTTCCATTTTGCCGGGGGCATCAGGAAACCATTGACTGGTATTTTTACGGCTTTCGATGGAAAAGTGTACGGGAAATACTATAAGTTCAACCTAGTTCAACTACACCGAGACAATGGAAATTGGGACTGTGGCCCTTGCTATGATTGGGGTGGTTGTCCAAAAAGCACAAAACACCCTAAGCCCTGTCTGACGGAACTAACCGGCGAGATGATAACGGATGGGATAAGAAGAATGCTTGACGGCAACGTAAATAAGTCGAGGACTCTTCCGGTTTTGAATCGGTTTGAGTATTCGGAGACTATAGGATAAATAATACATGCCGCAAGTGTTAAAACAGCCTGTCGTAACGAAGGTTGTAACGAAAGAAGGTGAATGCATTGTCACTATAGCCTTGGAGCTAAATATCAACCTCCATACGCTAGGGGCAGAGGTAGTCGCCAAACCACAAGATCAAGTTCAGGCACAGGCTCAACCGGCTGTCAAGGAAGAGAAAGAAAGTATTGACTGGATGATGCCAGACCTCCAGGGTATAGAAAAAATCAAATTTGGCAAGATAGTAGGAGAATGAAATGGCTATAGGTTTTGATTGCGGAACATTCAACTTGGTTTGTGCCCAGCGTGACGACAAGGGCAATATCATTCACAAGAGGGAGATCAACGCCTTCTTGGAGATGCCCATTGAGAACCGCTTTGTGTTCAACATGATGCGGAATGCTGGCGTCCCTCTGATCGAGAGGCCGGATGCTGGGGTAGCGTATGCTCTGGGCGAAGCAGCAGTCAACATGGCATATACGATGCCACAGATTGAGTTGAAGAGACCCATGAAGGACGGCTGCTTGAATCCCAAGGAAAAGCACGCCCAACAGATTATGACTATCATGATCCACAGTTTGCTAGATGAAATCAAGAATGACAAGGAAGTTCTTTACTACAGTGTTCCTGCTGACGCTGTAAACCAGGAGACAGATTCGGAGTACCACTCCAAAGTATTGGAGCTAGTCTTCAAATCATACACATCAGATTCAGGGAAGAAAGTCGAGGCCAGACCAATTAACGAGGGTTTGGCATTGGTTTACGCCGAGCTAGCCAAGGACGCATACAGTGGCATTGGCGTATCTTTTGGTGCAGGCATGGTCAATCTATGCTTCGCCATCTTCGGTGCCCCCGTTTTCCAATTCTCTATCGTCAATAGTGGTGATTGGATCGACAAGCAATCCGCCAAAGTTACCGGCGAGACGGCTACCTACATCAACAAAGAAAAAATAAAGCTCGACTTCACAAAGTCGAACGATTCGCTGTTGCTACAGGCGATCAAGACGCAATACGAGATCATGATCCAGAAGACGGTCGCAGGAATCAAGAAGGGCCTAGATGATGCCGGGCATAAGGCTCGTATGGATCATCCGGTGAACGTAGTCGTGTCTGGAGGCACTGCCTCACCCAATGGGTTTGAAAAGGTCTTCGAGGAGGCGTTGCGAAACGCAAAGCTATCCGTGGAGATCGGTAAGGTATTGAAGCCTGCGGACACGCTTTATTCGGTAGCCAGGGGTTGCTTGATCGCAGCCGAGGCTTCCAACTAATCAGAAAGAGAAGGAAAGAAAATGACAGAACCAGTAGTATACAAAGAAGTGACAGACTTGGGTGCGGGTGCGTACCTGCTCATGCACGGATACAAGGTCGTCGGTCGTAGAGGCAAGGCGATTGTGTTCGAGGTAGAGCAGTCTGGAGTGAAGGAACTCGAACAACGCACGATGGAGTACCTATCTAGTGAATTCCACCGTTTTGATTCCTGCATCATGTCGCTGAAGAAAATCGGGGAATATATGCCGTCTAAGGAGTGAAATGGCTCAACCTAAACCACCGTATTTGAACATATATCTGAACCTTGTCAACCACGTTGAACTGTTAACCGACAAGTTGCAACAAGATTTGGAAGCTCGTCTCAAAAGATTAGACCAAAGGAAACCAGCACCTACTGAAAAGGAACCGGCACCTGTTAATGTTCCTGCCCCCACGCCGGTTACGCCAACTCCTGCGGTAGACGATACGCCTCCACCAGTTGATACACATGACCCAAGCAAGACGGGAACCGTACACGGCACCGAAGTCCCTACTTCTGCTGTGACGCAAAGCGGCAAGCCTTGGTGGACAAAGCTACCGGCCTGGAGAGGGATTCGGGGTATTTTCAGATGGTTCTGGTATGGGCATCACAGAGACAATCCAGATTACGCTCCGTATATCAAAGATTGGGTAGATACATTCTCCAAAGATAGATTGAAGTTGGTAGAATATGCCTCGATGCAAGATAAGGCCGAAGATATTGCAGAGCAATTCACAAAGGCGATCTGCCAAGAGTTCATCGAAGCATCGCTCGCCGATATGCCAGACCTGAAGAATCTAATTGATGGGTTCAAAAGTGCTGTATGCAAGGCCGTGTTCAACGCCATCAAACAAGTTTATGAGTTGGGTAAGGGCAGTGGCGGGACCGCTGCACCGACTCCTATAACCCCACCAGAGGCAGAAAAAACAGATGGCAGTAAACCAAAACCGGTAGTACCCACGCCAAAAGATGAACCAGCAGCCGATGATGCAACATCACGACTACAGCCTGCTCTATCGCCACAGACAGATGCGGATTTGCCAGGACCGTCACCAAAGCGGACAAGGAAAAAGAAAATGGTCGTCCCGCCAGCGGGAGAGGAAGTAACGCCTACAACGCCTGCAACACCTGTTGCAGAGAAACCTCCAGCACCGGAAGGCGAAGACGTTGGAAGAGAATTGCCGACACCAACGACACCTGATGACTCCGCAGCCGTATTGTATGGTACTAGAAAGCTGTCTGACGAGGAACTAGAAGGCATGAAGCTCAGTTGGGATCAGAGAGCAGACATGCTGAAAACAATCGAAAGCAAGATGTCTGGTTCCAAGAAAACACCATTGCAGCAGCGTAGGCACAAGGAATGGAAGGATGGTAAAGCTGGCAAGGAGAAGGCGTACCAATACCTGAAATCAAAGAGCCTTGTGCCGGAAGCTCCAGATGATCTCAAAAACATCTGGGCAAATGCCCGATTGAGGAACTACATCGGCACGATCTTTCATGTCACGCCAAAAGCTGCTGATTTGCTAATGGCTTACATCAAAACTAGAGAAAAGAAAAGCGACCTGCCGATAGGTGGGCAGACGAGCAAATCCGAGAAGGAAGTAGATGCTGAAGTCGATGACATATTGAATAGGTTGGAGTCACACGACGTCTGGAGTAATTTCAACCGGAATCTTTACGAAGAGATGACGCCCGAAGAGAAGAAGAACTACCTCCTAGAGTTGCTGCGAAAAGGAAAGCAGGACACTTTCATCCCAAAGTTGAAAGTAGACTCCCTTCCTTGGACTGAAAAGATAGCCTTCTACAAGAAGTTGCTGCGGGCTTAACGCCTGCCAAACTGATCGTTGAGGCCCTTTAACATCTCTTGAATTGCCGCTGGATTCACAGTTTTGCTAGGCTCAGGCTTGGACTTAATTGGCTGAGACGCAGCGGCTTTCATCTTTTCTATGGCCTTTTTGTGTACGGGGTCTTCTGGATCAAGTAACTCTTCCTGGCAGACTGCTACGACTTGATCTTTGAAGAAAAAACTTTCTAGACCTGTGGTAGCTTGTCTTATCGTCAATCCCCAATCATCCACTTCTTCCAACACGCCCACAAAGTAGTGGTATAACTGTTGAGGATACTTATCAGGTTGTTCGGTTTTGAAGTCTCTGTTAATGGGCTTGGTGAAAACCGTGACCACTTTACCCTTCATCTTGTTCAATAATCTCATTGATATTTCCTTAGTTTGATCGGGTCAGATGGAGGTATCTGGCTGAACCTCATTTCTAATCGATCACTCTCTGTAAAGTCCTTCTCGTACTTCTCGATATAAGCTTTGATGAGATTTGGTCCCGCCTTTTGTAGCATCTCATTCCAGTCTTTGAACTGCGAGGGTGGACGCACATAACGCATTGTGAAACCCCACCCAGTCAGTTTATCTTTAATGTCGGGTAGTGCAGCCTTTCCAGCATTGTCATTATCAACACACAGCACCGGAATGTAGCCACGCAGGTATTCGGCCTGCTGCTCTGAAATGGTTTTACCACCGAAAGCCCCAGCATTCAAACCAGCTACCAACAACGACATCGCATCGAACTCGCCTTCGGTGAGATATAGTTTGCCGCCAGGAAGATACCACCTGGGCATGTAAATCACGTCACCCTTGCCCACACCGACTTCTTTATCAGGACCACGGTACTTCGCAACCTTATCGCTTTCGGAAAGATAGCGGGCATTGAAGTAAATCAACCTGCCCTCTCTATCGTAATAAGGAATGACAATTCTATATTGATACTCACCGCCGCAGCAGACGTACAATCCCTCTGTAGGCAGACAACGGCTCAACATGTAGACTTCGGCTTCGACACGGAAGAAATTGTTTGAGTCCAAGTCCTCGATGCGGTAGGTTTCTGGAGGGAGTTGCAGGCCCCGTTCGCCCACAGGCAATTCCGGCTCGTCCTTCTTGCCCATGATCTCGGCGAGCTTTCTTTCAAGCTCTACCATCGAGAGGTCTGTGGCACCCAAGATGTCCAACGCTTCTTGGTAAGTCACGTTGTCACGAAGCATGACTAGCGTAATGAGGCTGCCATGCCGGTCTGACTTCCAGCATCGGAAGGCACCGTTGGGCAATTCCTTCTTGCCGCCCATTGGGTTGCACCAGAGATGGTGCTTGAAGTCTTCGCAGAAGATGGAATTGACCTTGATCTCGTTGCCTTTGACAACGACATCGCCATCCCATCTAGATTCTGCCCACTTCAGGAATTTGTCGAAGTCGATAGCCATGCTATTTCTTCATTTTAGACTTCATCTTCTTCGGTTGTGCCGCTCCTGCGGAGGCTCCTTTTCCGCCCATGTCGCCAACCATCCCTGGATAGCCGGGAATTCCCTTCGACGGTCTGTTTTTCTCGTCTGGGAAATCACTCATCAGGTTCTCTCTTTTTAGGAGCCATGCGATTCAGTCTGGATTTTCAATACCCCTTCTGTTCAACCGCCGCAACTCGCAGTATACCAAATCCACGGAGTCTCGGTAAAACTGAGTTCGATCTTTCTTGGTAGCCAGATCGAGGTATTGAAGCAACAGTTTGGCTTGTTTTTGCTTAACCCTCATAAATGGCAGTACCAAGGGAAGAAGCATTCTGGCTTGATTAGAAGAGATGTGCCAATCATATCTGTCCTTGTTATTTTCTTTTCTACGCTTAACGAACTGCACCCGGCCAAAACCGAATTCTTCTCTAATCTCGTGCATTACCGGGTTGGTAAGAGTGATAACCAGCCTTGGAAACATATAATGATTTCCTTTGAACCTTCCTTGTGACCGTTTGGATTTCGCCAATCCAACATACCCTTCTCCGTCTATCAATCCAGCTAGATAGGCAGTCTGTTCTTTCGACAAATCAATCGGAATCGGTTTCAATCTAGTTTTATTGCCCCTAAGTTCGTGATTACAATCTCGGCAACGTCTATCTAGTCCATCTTTTGATCTGGATAGACGGGAAAAATCAACTAGAGGCTTATCAACTCCACACTTTTTACACGTTTTGCTAAACATATAACACCACTGAAATTTCAGTTGACATGACTATATCAAATCGTTAGATTGAGTGCAAGGAGATAAAAAATGGATATAGAACACATCTCTGTAAGTAGAAAACAGTGTTGGGATTTGTGTCAATACCAGTACAAGTTTCGATACCACCTGCGGGCCATCCCTCCTGGGGAGGAGCCATTCTACTTCATCTATGGCAAGGTTATCCACAAGATAGCCCAGAACTACGTCGAGGCTAAAGGTGCTAGACTACTCAAGGACGTGACGCACGACGTACTCAGCGGTAATGTCGTCATCGAAGAAGGTAGGGATGGAAGACCCCACACTTACTGTCCGAGCGAGATACCAACGGAGTACAAGAAGCGGATGCCATCTCATCTCCGAGCCATTGAGCGTCTAACCGAGCAAATCGGGTTTGGCGGCGTGACAGAACATAAGTTCCGTTACGACCTAGACCCGCCCCACCACCGCTTCGTCACTGGCTTCATCGACCGCTTCATCGAGAAAGACGGCAACTACTTCATCATCGACTACAAAACTTCCAAGGAGAGCAGGTTTCGCAAAAACAACCTGACCATTCTCAGCGATCTACAGTTGCGGACGTATGCAAGGGTAGTCCAACGAGAATTCAACGTCAAGGCCGACAACATCAAGTGTGCCCTCTACTATCTGGAGGGTGCCAAACTCATCGGAGCGAAGTACAGTCAACAGTCATTAGAGGCGGCAGAGTCAGAGCTTCTAGAAGTCTACAAGCAGATAGAGGGGACCGAGCCGGACGCAGCATGGGGAAACGTAGGCCAGCACTGCGAAAGGTGCGATTACGTCAAGATGTGCCCGTTCTACCGGATGCACTAACACAACTAGAGAAGAACAAAATTCTGCTAGATTTTTGCGAAACTCTGAACTACGACCAAATGATCGTATTCTCAGATAAAGGCAATTTGTTCAATCGGCAAAGCATGGACAAGTTACCTTCTAGACGAAAATGAATCTTGGTCGAAACTGCGTCTGAACCATGTCACTCATATCTACAAACTAGAACTGGACCTCGGACAGTTGTGTTGTATAGAGTCAATCAAGCAATTTAACGAGTTTGAGAAGAAGTTTTCTGTTGCTGACAGTTCCTCGGCTCTTCGTACTATAGCCTGGAAAAAGGTAGCCAAGGACTATGCAGGCATGAAAATAAAATTCCAACCCAAAAAGACTTCTACTGGCGATGACAAATACTACTCCCCTTGGTATTGAGATTGGGACATCTCCTCCGGGTGTGTTTGAGATCGTGGTGCTGTTAAGGACGTAAAACTCTTGATAGCATTTCAACCACTCTGGAAACTCCTCGATACTGAAGAGGCATCGGGTTTACCGGGATTGGTATAAAGTCAGAGGGGAACTGTCGCCCTGGTTCCAGCATATCCCTGATCGGAATCTCTCTAGCAACCGATCCCGATTTCGGCACTTTCAGTAACCAATCGAAACCATTCTGAGTCCATACCTTGTGAATACTGCTGAGGGGTGTAAAATAGCCAATGCCAGACCCGCTAGTATCGGATGTACCCCAACAAGTTCCTATGTAAAAACCTGCATCATCCATCAAACCGCCGCCTGATCTTCCAGGCCGTGGGCTGTTGTATTTAGTAACTAGATCATCGCTGCGGATGCCCACGATCTCGACATCGTAGTGTGCGACTTCTCGGCCTCCGTCACAACCACAGGAATGAACATGGGTGCCCACCGGTATTTGGTGGTTGACCGGAGCTATTGGAAAATAGTGCGGCACCCAATCGGGCTTGAATCTAATGAGACTCGTATCATATCCTCTGTTATTGCTCCAAAACAAAACTTCGGCCTTGTAAGTTTTCGGGCTGTCTAGCTTAGTCTCGTTACGATACCACGTTATGACCTCACAAGTTACGGGATTTCGTTTAAGGTCTTCTGCTGATTTGGTGCCGCTCCACAGGTGTCCACAAGAGGCTACATAGGCGTATCCTGTATTCTGATCAAAGAAGATTATAGTTCCCGATCCACTAGCCCCTCTAACGCTGATCTTCAAGCTGGAGGCCACCCATTTTCTAACTTCGGGGCCTCGCTGCTCTTCTGGTGCCCCGGTTCTTATAGAAGCGGTAACTGGATCGCTGTCTTCTACAAGCGGCATAGGGGCTACGCCGCCGTGTGAGTGGCTCCAAGATATAATTTTGTCCGGCTTAGGGGCGAGTATACTATGCATTCCCAGCAACGTGACGAATGCTGTAGTCAACATCCCTAGAAAGGCTTTCCAGTAATTACCGTTCATGCTATAATAAACCTCCGTGTGGCTCTAACTATATAGCTTGTTGAAAAGGGAACCTTCCATGATTACGTTATCGATTTCGCACCACATTTCACTCACCAAAGAACAGAGGTATAGTCTCGCCAAAGGCGAGCCTCAAAAGGTGGTTGGCATCAGCGTACCGGTTTGGTTCGAGAAAGGGTCTACCTCCGAGCCAGCGGTAGAGGTCTTCTGTGAATATGAGCTAACCAACCGGTCAGATCACTACCCCATTAAACGGAAAAATCGTGGCTATAAGATTAACATGCCGCAACTCCCAGAAGACTACAAACCACCAAAGAAGATACCCGACGAGAAGTGGCGGCAACTGCCCGAAGAGTTGAAGCAACAATACTATAAAAAAACCAAAAAGCCGCCGACCGCAGAGAACCTGTTAGACGAGGAGGATGGCGGTTCGAGGTATCTAAGGTTCCTAGAGTACAACAAGGTGAAGGAAAAGGACAAAGTGAACAACATAGTTCACTATGTCGAGATCATGACTATGGAGGAAATGATGGAGTCACTGGCGTGAGATACTCCTTCTTCTTCCACTACAATAAACCGGCTAGCAAACAAAGAGGCAGGCCGATCATTAGCCTGCACTATCGCCAGCAATGCTTGCTTGTCGAAAATTTAGTATGTAATGTGCCAACCAAAGGGAAGGTCAATAAGAGGCAGCCGTTTTTCGTCATGACGGGCAAAGCCAACGAGGTCGTTATCGACAGTAATGTGGCCCACATCAACTAGCAGGCCGTGCAATCCTTTAGAGACAATCCTAATCTCACATTGATCGACTGGCCGTTGTCGAGTGTAACTAACTGAGAGAGTGGCACGCTTGAAATCAGGTGCCCAAGGTTATCACTGGTAGTAGCCATGAATAGGTTGCTAACCGGTCCCCAACTCCCACCTGTTGCCGAAAAGGTCACGATTGGGGATTGTGCCAAGTTGTGACTACCTACTACAGCAATTGTGAAACTCCCCGATCCAACTGCCTGTCTGTTATATCCGTTTATAGTGGGTTCGTCGCCGGTCGTGGCGATGATATTTAGGGTATCTGAGTCATCTAACGACCCCCTGTTATCCAGACCGAAATAATAACTTCCAGGTATAGTAAATCCGGCGAAGAGGGCCTTCAACATGTACTCTTCACCGTCAATGTGAAAGATATTGTGCAGGTTCTCTTTCCGCCAGATCACCGTACCATCTAGGTCCACCTTCTCTATGCTCAGCACATTTACGAACGGTTTGTACATCCAGCTTTTGCTTCTCATGCAGTATATAAGTAGGTATGCTGGAGTTCTCTTTTAAGAAATGGCTTGAGGAAGTAGGGGCTGGAATTAACGGCCTCGAAGCTCCTAGAGAACGGCCTGAGTTATTTGTCAATCCAACACATCACGGCTGTGGGTCCAAAGAACTTCCTCCGACCCCCCAAAATAAGAAACGAATGCCCATGAAGAAAAAGCAAAGGAAGTCATGAATCGGACAAATACCTTTCTAGCAGTAGCCCTATCTGCTCTTTTAAGCCTCTTGGTGATGTTCGCTGCGGCCCCGCCGCAGGTAGGCCCGCAATACAATCCGGCATGGCCTGAAATCACGACAACCTATACCGAGTCATACGTCTCTATTTACGGCGAAGAGGAGCCGGATGGCTTACATAGTCCGATTCCGATGGACTGCCGTGTGAGGAATTACACCGGCATTCAGTGTGTATGGTCTTCTATAGAAATGCTAGGAAGGTGGGCCGAAGAACCCAAGCTAATGAACCCGCCTCTTACCAGTAGGTCGGACTGCAAAAGTTATTCTGGGCCGGGTTCTGCCGCCAAGAAACTCAGGGAACTTGGCGTCAAATTCGAGCAAGTTGCAGGGCAGGATCGACAGGCCAGCATAGCTCTAATGAAGAAAGCGATGGCTGAAGGCCGAGGAGCCTTGTTTGGTGTCCCTGGACACGCTATGGTCTGTGTACACTACGACGAGCAGCAGAATGTAGCCAAGTGGATCGATAACAGTGACCGTTCGCTGAAAGTACAGACCAGTACAGTCCAAGAGTTCAATCGAAGATGGGACGACTGGGTGCTAGTAATCTATGCAGATAATGACATCATCCCTCAAAAAATTATGGCACAAGGCGGTGCCGTCAGAAGCATTCCAATCTTTGACTCGGAAAATCCAAGTCGAGTCTTCCCCAAAGATTTCATACCTCTTCCTGGCTATCATGGTAGGGAATAGGATTCAGAGAAAATTAGCTCGCCAGGAAATTTGTTGGGTGGCATCATGTGTCTAGTCCACATCAACCAGTATTTCCAGAACTTTGGATAGTTCTCCGCAGTAAAAATTTGCTGATCTTCTACAACCTCTTCTGGTGTTTTGCTAGAAACCCTAAAGAACCCACACAATGAAGGCGAGGGCAGACTGATGCTTGAGAGATAGATTCTGCGAAATGATCGCCAGAGCCAGCAGTTCTTGGCTATCTCGTGCTTTGATGAGATGGGGAAACGATCTGCATAGGAAAAATACTCATCGCTTGCCATAGGTTCACGATACGTGTTCTTCCCAGATGGAATGGGGTCTTCCTGAAACTCCAACAAGCAATAGTCGGGTTTGACTACTGCATCACTCTCGAATACATCGGCGACACGATACTCGGTCATGGGCGGCAAGACGTTCTCTTCGCCACACTGATCTAGCAGCCAATGCTTGACAGTGAAGCCCTTGTCTATCGTAATGGCTATTTTATCAGCTTCATACCGTCCCACGATATACAAAGAGCAAGGTGTCTCGAACAAACCCCTAGCCGCCCCTGACCTTATCAAATACTCTATCGCCAGATTCATACGTCGCCAATCTAGTCGTCCTCGTCATCGAGGTCGTCGTCCTCTTCGTCGTCTTCATAATCATCGAAGTCCTCGTCGTCCCAATTGTCCTCGTTATCGAGGTCGTCGTCCTCGTCGTCCCAATCGTCCCAATCGTCCTCATCATCTAGATCGTCCTCATCATCTAGATCGTCCTCATCATCTAGATCGTCCTCATCATCTAGATCGTCCTCATCATCTAGATCGTCCTCATCATCTAGATCGTCCTCATCATCTAGATCGTCCTCGTCATATAGATCATCCTCGTCGTCCTCTAGGTCATCCTCATCGAAGTCCTCGTCTTCGACCGTCTCAATGAGATCGTCGTCACCAACAACCTCGTGCAAAAGGGTGTCTTTCTCGGACATGATTAAGCTCCTTTGTTTTGCGAACTCAGCTTCGTATATACTCCAGGGGAGTTTGAAAACAGCCCCTATACTACAGGAGGTAAGTATGAAGAAGCTAGTAACTTTTTTGTGTTTTTTGTTAGCCATTGTTCCAATCTTGGGAACCGCAGGTTGCGGAGGCGGCCCAGAGATTCTCATCGGCCCTATAGTTGCTGGCGTTATCTACTGGAAAAACGGCGAGGCAACCAAGTATTACGCCAACGATTATGCCTCCGTTTCCAGAGCTACTAGTCGGGCACTCACAGAAATGGGTCTCCCGATTAAGAAGAAGCAGGAAAGTTCCAACAGCGTCTATATCATAGCTGGAGAGAACGACCGCTTCAAGATTCACGTCGAGTACGTAGAGCCTAACATCACTCGCCTGCGTTGTCGAATCAATTTCATGGGCGACAAACCCTATGCCGAATTGATGTACAGGAAGGTAGATGAAGAGGTTAGCATCATAGAATTTGATGACGAGGGGAACCCGACAAGAAACCCCATACGAAGATAAAAAAGGCCCGCCGAAGGCGGGCCTTTTTGTTAGCTAATTAGTGTTCTATACAGATCGCCATCCTTGATCTCCCATTTAGTATCTGGGTGCGGGCCGACATCATTATCGTCCTTGATGAAACCGACGCACTGCATTGCGGCTTCGTATACCTCGTCTTCGGACGATGAAACTTCCTCGACTAAAACGCCGTCCTTATTGAAGATATAAAGACTCTCGCCCGCAACGTGTACGTTCACGTTGTTCAGGTCAGTGCCTTTGACATACATGCTGTAAACGTACTTGTTTGCTAGCTTGACATTCTTGAGAAATTGTACGGTAACGACGTTGTAATCGCCCTTCTTTTTCACGCTGCCCTCCACGTCCTTGATATTGGTAGTGGAGAGCATCTTAATTTCTTTCTTCAAGATATCACGGTTGTAGAGTGCGTCTTTGACTAGTTCTAAATACTTGCCATCGTCATGTGTGCGGGCAGACTCTACTATCAACTTGCCAATCGCCTCGGTCATTTTGGCACAGAGCGGCACCGTGGTGTAGGCATCTATCAAGTAATCATAGGCTGTGTTCCTAGCCGCTTGTAGTGCCTGAACAGCGGCCATGCCATCAGCCTTCTTCTTCTCGAATATGCCGATAAGTATGTCGTACCAAGCACCGAGTAGAATCCTGCCAAAACTATGACATTCAGCACTGATCTGATTGTCTGGTCCTTCTTTGGGGAGTTTGAGGGGATCGATGTACTTGAAAGTGTTTACTGCATCTCTAAGGCAATTTGGTAGGTGTGTTTTATCGGGGCTGATCCTATACACCACCTGACCAATTTCCTCCGCTAATCTAGAGATGACGTTAGACTTCCTAAGATCGCCTCCCGTCTCCGCAAGAGCTTTCTCCACCAACTTGTCGTAATGAATGGCAGAAACTATAGCCGTAGCGTCAGCGAAGGCCTCGTGTGCCGCCCAAACCTCAAGAGCTTGAACGCTCCAAAAATCAGGACGAATAGAGTCTAGTATGGCATGTCCTACCTCGTGGGTAACTACATCCATTGAATCGCAAGTACACAGGAATTTGTTGGTGACAGAATCAAAGACCAAAAAGAACTTGCATCCAAGCCTATCATAATAGGCGTTCAGGTCTTTGCCTGCTCTAATATTCACCAGTAAAGAGTTGGTTGCGGCCCACTTGAGCGGAGCAGTTGGTTTGAACCGCCCGATGGCTTGTGTGGCTAGGGCGGTGACGTTTGCCACAGCGATATAGGCTCTACCTCCCTGTTCCTCCCTCGTGCCGGACTCAGGGGTTACAGTAGGCATTGGAATGACTCGGAAGAAATACCCAGGGATCATAGGCGGCAACACCATCTCTGCCACTAGGTCTGGTGTTGTTGGATCATTCATTTGGTACTTGATTACTACTGCCATAGTTCCTCCATTATGCCGGTGAATCGAACTATATATTCTTGATAACTGGAGATGTATGGATAAAGAACATAAGATCAAAGAACAACGTACCATTGAGGCCACGAGAGATAATCTCATGGGTCTCAATGGTAAATTGGGAATGATTGCCCGATTCTTGGGAGTGCCCATTGTCGCTCAAAGCGAGGGCGGGCCATTTCTAGATACGGGCTATCTCAACTACGGAATCTACGAGGAAGTTGATCCTTTCGAGTTGAAGAGTGGCACGCCAGAAGATATCAATCGCCAGATTCAGGCTTGGGAAACAGGCGATCAAAGACCGGACGGGCCTGAGTGGAATCCGTTGCCTGATGGTAAAGTCATGAACAGCTATTTCGTCGGCTGGTTATTCGACGGGCTGAGTCGTGGTATCCACATGGAGATCAAGTATTACGAAGAAAGCAGTGAGCTTCGTGTGGACTACAAAGGCTATATGGTCTACAAAGAAGTCGCTGGCGAGCTTGAAGCCTATGCCCCAGATGAAGAGTGGCGATCAAAGATAGAAGTATTGTATAAGAGAGCCAAAGAGCTTGAGAGAGATCACAGAAAACTAGAACAAATCGAACGCCATGAGCAGGGATTGAAGAAGCGGGCCAACTGGCTGAAGAAGATGAAAGACAGATGGAACTTCCAATAGAAAAGGGCCTCGTGAGAGGCCCTTTTTGTTTACCAGTCAATCCAAGGAGATGGAAGCATTAGTTGCAACACGTTCGAGTTTTGCATCTGATGGAAACTACGTTTCTTCACCTGTATAGTAACATTTAGTGGCAAAGCGGTAGTTGACAGTATGTGCAAAGTTTCAACTGGCTTCTCTAACAGAGCGATTTCATCTAGTGGTCGTTCTATGGCATGGATTGATTTCTTGATCCTGGTTGTCCTGCCAAGTTTCTGTAATGCAGTAACTTCGCCGTCTTCTTTTTTGGCGACATGCCAATGATCCGGCAGCCTGTTCGATAACGTAACTTCGTCATCGAACATCTTTTGTAAGTGATAGATGCTGCATCTAACGTTACGTCTGTCCACCTTCTTATCTCCTCCTGATTCGGGCTTGTTAGATTGTTCGATGTTTTTTACCTGGAGTATTTCCGCAACCGGTATTTCACCGGTTAGTACAATCTCTTTGTCATACCAAGGAAGATTGTAGAGAAGACAATCGCCGAAACTCATTACATGATGAACATGATGTACGCCAGAGCCGCCACCTGAGCCGCAATTATCATTAGCAACGTCAGATTCATTGCTGGTGTCTTTTGCTGCGATTGTAGTACCCTTTCACCAACGAGTTCTTGGTAGGCCGAAACTTGTGGAACCGATTGGGCTTTGACGGCCTTGGGTGCGGGCTGCTGTGGCGGCTCCACATTCTCATGTTCCTTGATAGCTCTGACAGCAGATACAACGGCGTCGATGAGTTCTTCTCTGGTAACAGAGCAGTCTTCCTTCTTGACGCCAAGGGCCGAGACACCCTGTTGTTCCAAGGCAATGTGCTTGACCAATTGCATCCTACTCTCAGGTGGGTCAATTGATTCAACCAGTTGCTCGACTACCTCGCCGGTAGACGGATCAACTGACTCGATGGTACGTTCGCAGATGACGTTACGACGCTTCTCAACGATGCGTTTTTCCAGTAACTTATCCCGCTTAGGCTCAGCGTGAAGCTCAACAACACGAGTTTCCCCGTCGTCCGTGACGTGTCTTTCGGCGTGCCTCCCGTCTTCTAGTTGGATTCTCTCCACTACTGTTTTAACTTCTTCGTTACAACTCATATTTAACCTCGCTTGAAAGCTAGCTTCTGCTTCCCCTATCTATCCCCCAGACATTTTTTTCCAATCACATTCTAAGATTAGATTAGACTGGAGTTATTAAATCGCCACTTTGTAGAGTATAAGGTTCCTCTGTATGATTAGTTGGGGTCTGGTTGGCACCACTGTAGGTATAGGTAATTCTTTTCGCCAATGCACCGACCTTGGACCCGGCGTGATATTCGATCACCACGGTCGGTCGGTCGCTGCCGTCCACGGTCTGCTTCCTGAACAGGAAGAGTCCAGAGCGGCCAGCCAGCAGTTCCCAATCCGCTCGAACCGTTCCAGAACTATATCCAAGTGAATTACCTCTCGCATCGACGGCATTGTTTATCAGGTCGGCGTCTACGGCATTCGCTGCATCCAACTGAATCAATAAACCAACCGAGTCAGTAAAGGCAAAGCGATTAGCTATGGTGTGTCTAGAGAAATACGTTGGCAATTCAGCTATACCGGCACGGACATTGAAGCCAAGGGCTTCTTCAGCCCTACCATTCTGAACGTAGAACTTCAAACGGGTGCAAGGGAGTTTCTGGCGAATGGAGATACGATCCTCGCCGTTGTCAAATTTTTCTAAAGTAGCAGTAAAGAAACTAGCGAATGTATCGTTGTTGTTGAGATTATCGACGATCTCGGCTGGTGTCACCGCCGAGGCGGACACAGCACCAGCCGCCACATTGATGCTGACGGAGGCCCAATTCTTGAACGTCCCGGCATCAATGGCGAACCATATTACAAGTGTGTTACGTGGATTGCCAGCCGCATCGTTGCCGCTCATGTCATAGAGACCATCCTTCCAGACAATCGCAAACTCGTCGCCTCGACCTGCGTTCTTGGGGCACTCGAAACTCACGGCGTATTGTCTATCGCCTAAATTCCAACTGCCTTTGTAATCTGAGGGAAACGGATTCTGAAAGTAAGACATAGCCTAGTATCCTCTTTTTTTCTATATACCATCAAGTGTCGCCTTTCTAATAGAGTTAGTCCAACAAAAAACCCCGCCGCACTTTCGTGCGGCGGGGTGCCTCTCTGTCACAGCCCCTTATCATGGTCCTATACGGACCAGATCGAGCAGGGTGACACGCTTCAGCGTGGTTTTGGATGAAATCGGGTTTCGCCGACGCTCTACACGTCGGCGATCAATGTCTCTGACCTTGGCGATCTTTTTTCGAGTGTAGCTCTTGATCGGAGCGTCCTGATAGTCTCGGATGATCGATCCTTCTCTCAATTCGTAGCCCCGAATGTATCTGGGCGTACTCTCGATGATAAGGACGGTTCGCCGAACAGGGTGCGTGTGGTTGCCCTTATAGTAGAAGCGAGCAACTGGTGCTTTCTTCGCTATAGGGTGTTGAGGGGTTTGTTGTCTAGGCATGATCTAACTCCCAACATTTCGAGCAGTGTCGATGCATATTGCTGGTTGGATAACTTGCGGCTACTAAACCGCCCGTCGTTCAGTGGAACCTCGAAGACTACGTGCTTCGAGATTATTGGCGGTACGAAGTCGGGAGCTAGCTTGCCTTCCTCCATCTCGAACTCGGCCATAGCGAAATAGACTTTGCCGTCTTCGTCTAGAAAAAAGTCAACCTCCCACAAATGTTCTTCGCCCCGTCTTGTGTTCAGGAGCAAATTGTATCTGATTTTCCAAATCTTGTTAAGGGCGATTTCCCACAAATCATCGTAGTCCCGCTGATCTATCTTCTTCTCTATCTCGATCAGCCTAGATGTGACCTTGTACTTGAAACAGAAATGATGCTTCCTTCTCTCTTTCCCAACTTTCCTACTCGATCTGATCCTTGCGGTCATGCCATTCTTGGACGCTACATAGCCCTGAAGTATCTCGAAAGCAGCTACGCTGTTTTTGACGATTTCGGTGTGGCAATCTAAAGTCAGAACATACTTCTTCTCGTTCTCGGTCGGCATCACTACCCCGTTGTTAGGCCCCCTTGAGAATCTCACGGACGTGATCGACCGTGGCACGGCTATCTAAAATCTGGTCATCCAGAAACACGTCTACACGTCTGCCGTGTACTCGGTCCATGCCGCCGTTCTCTTCTAGCTTTGCTGCGTCGTCTTGCCGATCCACAAAATGCTGGACCACCTGCTCCTCGATGCAAAGCGTTTCGGTAAGGAGGTCTTTGGGATCGGTGAGGTTGTTGACAAACATATCAGGATCAGGCATAGAGACTGGCACCCCGCCGAGACCAATGATGAGTCTACCAAATTCTTCTATATGTTTCATCTCCCCTGCGGCCTCCTTCAAGAAAAATTCACTATATTCTTCCCGGTGGAGGCCGGTAACACGGAGAGCGGCGTTCATATAAAAGTGCCAGTGAGCATACTCCCTGGCTAGATCGCCGTTTAGTCTATCGATCAATTCGGCTAATGTCATAATCTATCCTTTCCGTTATCACTTACTATAGTGTCCGTTCGATCATTCCTATTCTTTGAAAGGCATGTAGTCGTGATCGTGGTCATAGGGCATCGGCCTGTAACCAGCATGGTTGAAGCTAGGGGCAGCTTCGGCCTGTGCGACCCGGTAGGCCAACTCAAACATATACCTCGTGATGTCCTCCATGCCTTTGTAGTTGATCTTATCGGCGGTGTCATCCGGCGTATGGTAGTTTCGGTGCATCCCGGTGTGTAGGCACACAACTGGAACTTTCTTATTGTAGAAACTGGCGTGGTCACTGCCGCCGCCCCCTCTGCTGGCGATTCGTTTAGCAAAACTATATTTGCCAGATAGTTCGTTGACATAGCGGTTCAGGTCAATGGAGCTTTCGGTAAGCTGGAAGTTGGCTTTGTAGTACGTCGTCTTGCCAAGGTAGCCTATCATATCCATATTCAACATGGCAACGTGCTTGCGGATATCCGGCTTACCTCGTGGAAAAATTGGATTTTCGCAATAGTAGCGGCTGCCAATCAACCCCATTTCTTCCGCCGAATAAGATTGGAAAACTACAGTTCGGCGAACCTTCCCCTTCAACATAGAAAATGCCTTAGCGATGCTGAGCAGAGCAGCCGTACCACTGGCATTATCGTCCGCCCCAGGATGAATTTCTCTACGGCTGGGAGATTGGCTCATTGAGGGACCGTAGCCGATGTGATCTGCGTGTGCCCCAACTACAACAATCTCATCTTTGAGGCGGGGGTCGCTCCCCTCAATCCAAGCAAAGATGTTTTGTGTATAGTCGTCTCCTTGTTCGTTCTTTGGGCCAGGGTTTACCCGGTTGATCTTGAACCGTTGGTACTCAGTCTGTAGCCCGTAGGATTCGTATTTCTGCTTGAGGAAATCAAATGCAACTATATTGCCTCGCTTGCCTGACATTTTCCCTTCAATGTCTGGGGAAGCGAGATAGTAGAGGTTCTGCTTGATCTCGGCCTCGTTGATACTCTGGAGGGCTTGATCGACCGTGAAATCCATTGGCGGTTTCACGTCGGGTTTCTTCCACGGCTCCTCCCAAGGCGGCAACTTGCTGATCCTGTCACCAGGAGGCACCGGCTGCTGAACCAGTCGTTGTTTTGACCAGACGGCAACGCCAATCACAATACCAAGCGAAGCAACTACCAACAAAAGGTTCTTTGTTTTCATCTCGCTTCTCCGTGTTTATTAACGAAAGCCATATATAAGACAGCAATTAGAAAGGAGAATATGGATACCGAAATCAGACCCCCAGAAGAATACGACGATCTTCCCGTACCAACCGAGAAGTTCGAGGACTTCTACAAACAACATCATAGTGTCTATGAACTCATGGCGACAAAGGAATGGAAAGAAATCTACTCCCACTACTACGAGTTCGACGCCTTCGAGCAGGAGATAATTATACATGAAACTGAAGCTCAAGTAAATGCGTATGACCCGCATCGGCAGCTTCAAGAGACGATTAAGTGTGCAAACAGCTTCACCTACTGGTGCCACAAGTACGTTAAGATCACACACCCGATTCACGGCTTGATTCCTTTTGTCCTCTATAAATACCAAAGACGAGTAGTAAGCGAATACACCAACAGATTCAACATTCTGCGAAAATTCCGTCAGGGAGGGCTGACAACTGTATCGGTCCTCTGGGCTTTGTGGCGATGTCTTTTTAAGACGGACCAGCAGATCATGGTCATGTCCAAGACCGACCGTGAAGCTATATCTGCTGGAGAGATTGCAAAGAAGGCAATGTACTACTTACCCAAGTGGATGATGCCAGACATGGGTAAGCACAACGAACACGAAAAACAATTCAGAGATACTGGTTCCAATCTTTGGTTCTACACCCCGGAAGCTGCTCGTGGTAAGTCTATCACGCTTCTAATCATTGATGAGGCGGCATTTATCGCCGATATGCAGAAGCACTGGAAGGCCATGTATCCGGTTATCGCAACCGGTGGTGCCTGCATCGTCATTTCTACGGTCAACGGCATGGGCAACTGGTACGAGGAAATGTACCACGAGGCCGAAGCCGGTGAAAATCCGTTCAACGTCATCGACTTACATTACAAGGAACACCCGGAGTATAACGATCCGATATGGGCCGCTGATACAAAGGCCAACCTTGGAGAAAAGGGTTGGAAGCAGGAGGTATTGGGTGAGTTCCTTGGCTCTGGTGAGACCTACTTCTCACAGGAGGCTATCAAAGAACTAACGGAAATTACAAAGGACTGTTTCCCGCTTCGTCAAGCATTTGCCAAATGGAGAAACATCGTCAAGGACCGCAAGGCCAGCGATTGGGACGAAGGGGCTTTGTGGATATTCAAAGAACCGGTCGAAGGGCACGAGTATATCATCGGCGTTGACTGTGCCGAGGGCATGGGTGAAACCAACGATAACAGTGCATTCGAGATTATCGATAGTTCGACTCTGGAACAAGTTGCCGAGTTCTATAGCAACCTTGTGCCGCCCCACATCTTCGCCCAGATATTGAACGAAATAGGTTACTACTATAACACTGCCTTGATCGTGGTTGAAAACATGAATCAAGGGGGTGCCGTACTGAGTGCTTTGCAGAATGATTTGGCCTACGACAACATCTACTTCGATGAGAGTAAAGGACGGCAAGGCATACCGGGTATCAAACCGAGCAGAACGGCCAGACCAATCATCCTTGAGACGATGCAACACAGGCTCATCAATAGTAGCGTTCGCATCAACAGCCACCGCCTTGTATATGAGATGAACACCTTCATCTACAATCCACAAAGCAAGAAGGCAGAGGCTCAGAAAGGTCGTCACGACGACGCAATCATGGCTATGGCCCTGGCGTTATTCGTCTGTGATTCCCGCATGAGAGGTATACCAATTGGGTCTCAAGTTCCAGAAGAAATGGTCAAGATATTCAAGACCGAGATATACGAGGAGATCAGAAGAGAAATTCTAGAGGGCAGACCGGAAGATTGGGCGACAAGTGGCGATACCTTCGACCCGATCCTACTTCCTGACCCAGAAACAATACTGCCAGGGATATCTTGGGATATTAGAAGGAAGAATGACAAACTACTAAAGGAGTTCGGTTGGTAATGAAGAACGAAACTATCAAAACCAAAGAACATCTCGTCCGAGCCTTGAATGAGTTGTCGTATCACAATGATGTCGGCGAAGTGAAGACCTACATCCAGAAAGCAATCACGGCATTAGAGACTGTAGAGAAACGCAGGGGAGTTCGTAGCCAGACTCCTCAACAAACTGCTGCCGAGAGATGGCAGTTCGACCTACAGCTTGGTTTGATAAATCCTTTCAACGCCAAGATGACGATGAAAACCTTAGACACCATGATTGCCGATGAGAATAAAAAACTGGCAGAATTAAGGAACAGACTCGCTGAACAGAAAAAGGGCAACTTGATGCTTGGCTAGTTCGGCATTCGCACGGACATAGATTTGAATCGGTATAAGTAACGCTCGAAGGCGTTCTCTGCCGATTCTAATTCGGATGGTAACAGGGTGTCTTTTACCTTCATCGGCTCTAATGTCAGAACGGGCAGAGGGGTATTCAAATCTAGATACTCTTCTATAAGGTTCAATCCTTTGCCAGCCAAAAACGTGTCCTTGGTTAAAACCACAGCCCCAGGTGTGTTCCTAGCCATTTCAAAGATTCTACGGAGACGGAATCTGTAGTATCTACTGGCTTGATCCGCCGACGTGTAGTATCGGTGAGAGAGCATTAGGTTTATGGAGGGTTTGGGAGAATCAATGAAGTAGATGAACTTGCAGAAACCGTAAGCGGGTTTCAAGTAGAAAGAATGGTTGTAGAAAAGCTGATCGCCGTAAATAGCTCGACTGGTATGATCCTTGTGATCTGCCCGACCAAGCAACATGATCTTCTCAGGCAAATCGTAGATGATACCCGATGCCCAAACCTGGATGCTGGGGTGGGCATTGAGAGTGTCGGCAAGTAGTTCGGCTCCTGCAAATATATGCGATACAACAAAAAGCGTCTGCTTCATAACTAAAATAGAGTAATTCTGCCTCCAAGCCTAATAGCTAGAGGAGACGTTAAACGGAAAAAAATACTATGCCTTGGTGGGATTATTACAAGTTATGGACCTACAGCTTTGAAGACGACCCTATCGCTAGACGTAGGAAACGTAAGCGAGCGGTGTCCGGTGCCGGCGTAGTTCTCCCCGATGCTATTCCAGACATCCGACAGGATGGTAGCTTCTGGGGCGGTGGACGTGGATTGATCCGTCTTCACGACAGCAACGACTTCATTGATCTATCGAGCATCACCAATCGCCAAAGCAGATACAAAGAATACGACCGGCTCCTCAACATAGCTGAGATCGACACAGCTATTACTGTGTTCGCCGACGAATCGTGTGTAGCTGGGTCTACCCTCATAGCAACTTTGTTCGACGGCTTCCTCCCAATCAAGACGTTGGTTGATAGATGGAAGCTGAAGCAAGAAGACTTCCTGGTGTACTGCTGGGATTTTGAGAAGAACGATTACACATTGGGCTGGGCATATGACCCAAGGCTCGTCAAGACAGCTAAGACCATGAAGATCGGCTTAGATGATGGCAGCTACTTCATATGTACCCCAGACCACAGAATTCTATTGGCTAGTCGCCGTTGGATTGTAGCTGGAGAATTGAAATACGGCGACCAACTAATGCCTTTCTATAGGCTCCAACCAAACATCTATCACAACGATCTGAAGATCAAACAGTTCCCACGCATATTCACCTTCAACGATGGTTGGAAACACCAAAACCAAATCATCAACGAATGGCGTCTAGGAAAGAGCGAAGGGCGATATGAGAGGCTCAATCGAGCCTGCCGCATGGCTACAGAGGGCCTTACGGCTAGAGAGATAGCCAAACTGATGGGACACCAATGGAAATCCATCGAGAGATGGTTCCACGAAGAGGGCTTCACTTTCAAAGAACTCAAACACCTGGGATCGTTGGAGAAGGTACGCAGAGTTATCAGTGTTTCGCCTCACGAGGAGATGGAAGTTTTCGATATGTCGGTGAGAGACCATGAGAACTTCTGCACCGATTGGGGGGTCATGCATAACTGCCAGAAGAACGACAAGGGCAATATATTCGAGATTGAATGCTCTAATGCCGACATAGCCGAAGACCTGAACTTCCTTTTCTTCCACCGTGAGATGTTGAACCTGAACCGGAACGGTTGGAAGATTGCCAAGAAGACCTATAGCATGGGCGACTACTTCGCCGAACTCATCATAGACCCAGATGAGCCAAAAAAGGGCATCGTCCGTATGATGGAATTGCCTGTGGAATCGGTCTACCGTATAGAAACCACCAAAGGCAGACTAGTTGAATTCCAACAGGGCAAGGAAGGACCGGATTACGACGCACTAACCAGGGCACCTATCACTCAGGCCACAGACGCTGAGTTGATACAACAAAAAGCCATTAGATTCACACCAGAAGAAATCATTCACTTCAAGATCGGTGATGATAGAAAAGACTTCTACCCATATGGTCGATCACTTATCGAACCTGCTCGTGGACCGGCCCACCAGTTGAGAATGATGGAAGACGCCATGTTGGTCTATAGATTGACCAGGGCACCTGAGCGTAGGGTTTTCTATATTGATGTAGGTCAGTTGCCTCCATTTAAGGCCGAAGCATTTATGGAGCGAATGAAGGACCAGTTCAGGAAGAAGAAAGTCACGTCTGGAAGAGGCGGCGAAGGTGCCAGTGCCGTGGATGAAAAATGGCACGCACCAGCGGCAGATGAAGACTACTGGATTCCAATTAGACCCAATGCCAACACAAGAATAGAGACGTTACCTGGGGCACAGAACCTTGGCGAGATCGATGATGCTTTATACTTCAGGAATAAGGTACTCATTGCTCTCAACTTCCCGCTCAATTACCTGTCGAATAGTGACCCCAACACAACCAGAATCGCACTATCCGCTCAGGATGTTCGCTTCGCCAGAACCGTCGAGAGATTGCAGGCTCACCTGGAGGATGGCTTCCTAGAGATCGCTATCCGCCATTTGCATCTGAAGGGCTATCCAGAAGAAGCCTACGAAGACTTGAAAATAAAAATGACACCGCCATCCGATTGGCGAGAACTGAGCAAGGCCGAAGTAACAACCAATAGAATCAACAACGCAAACGGCCTGAAGGGATCACTGCTGATGTCTGACTACGACATCTATACGAAGTGGCTGAAGTACCCAGAGGTAGAAGCCCAGGAGATGCTGGCAAGGATCAAGATACAGAAGCTCGAAGACCTGAAACTGCAAGTCCTCGCCCAGAACCCGCAACTATTGGGTATCGGCGTACCGGGCGGACAGGGAGAGGCCGAAATGGGGACCGAGACCGGTGGACCGGCCCCAATGCTGGCCCCGGATCAAGCCGGTACTTCGCCTACCCCTCCTGGTGGTGCCCCAGGTATGCCTCCAATGCCGCCGCCTTCACTAGATGGCGAACAACAAGGTCCGCCAAAGAAAAGCGGCATAACACTGCCGGACCCAGACCCGAAGGACATCAAGAAGTTCGACCTAGAGATCATAAGTCACGAGGAAGAACAGGATCGAGAAGAGATAGACTTCAGCAACATGTAATAACCAAAACGCCCGGCAAAGCCGGGCGTTTTTTATTCCTGTTCACCACTCAAGGCATCTGCCTTGGGTATACGCACTTCGTTGTCATCGTTAGGGAACTTGCCCTTATTAGTCTTCCGTGGCCGATCTACGCTAGCCGAAGGGTCGTCCTTCACTTCTTCATAAGCCGCTTGCAGTTCTTGATCTTCTTCTGCGAGCTTTTCTATTAGTGGCTCTATCTGGTTGCGATACTTGCTCCATACAATAGACATAATCTTGGCGAGTGGGCTTTCGGGTTGATCGTCCATAGCAAATGTAGCTACACTGTCGGGGTCGTCTTTTGCCACAAATGGTATATCCCCGCTACCCTCTCTAACACGCACGTACTGCTTGAATGTTTTCATAATAGCCTGCCTGATTTTAATCTCCGCTGCATACTATATAGTAATTGGCGTAACCAGTTTCCGTGAGGACTGCCTGCAAATAGACCAAAAATGGTAGACGCTAAACTATATACAGTGTCTTTGGAAGATCGATCAGGAGAACACCTTTATGAAGAGAAGACTCATTAAGTTTGACGAATTTGAGAGATCGGAGAAAGACTCCCTCTCAGCGAATGTGGTCGAACTGCAAGAAGCATCCGATATATTGGCTAGCGTCTTGGAGTGTGACGGCAATCTAGAATTGCGGTTTTTTGACCCAGAAGTAGTTACTTACGAGACTCAGGATGGAACATTCGTTCGTGCCGCTTACGTCATGAAAGAGGGTGCGATTGAGTTCTCCAACATTGAGGAGCTAGTAATTGACGAAGACTCCCAGCAAAGCAAAGCCAAGACACTTCTCAATGAGATGGTAGATGCTGTCCTCGAAGAGAAGAACCATGAAGCCGAGAATCTATTTTCTGAGTTCATGGCCCTGCCCAATGTACGTCAGACCCTAATAGAAGGTACTGTTCGCACCACGGTTACTAGAGGCACAAGTGGTCGCAAGGGTCCGAATGCTGGCAAGAAGATTGGCAGCACGGCAGCCAAGAAAAGTTGGATCACTCGCCGTCGTCACCAAAAACAGTTCCCCGGCCTATTCAGAAAAGGCCAGTTACAAAAGAAAGCCAAGAGAAACAAGCTATCCAAGACCAAGTACGGCAAGAGAAACGAGCGAAGATTGACCACTCGCATCATCGAAAGCAATCTACGCAAGCTGTCCGCCATGCGTCGTCTGACCGAGAATGTCTTCGGTTACATTGACTACAAGCACTATGGTCCGTTGGTAGAGTCTTCTCATATCCAGTTTGACGAGAAGGCCAATGCAACAACCATTTCTATTCCTTCCAAGGAAATTCGTCTAAAGCACCAGCTTGAGAAGTTCAAGTGGGATGTGTTGTCTGTTGACAACGTAGTTCATCGCATGGCCGCTTCCAAGCTATCTGAGAACAACGCTTTTGCCAAAGCAGTAGCCGAACTCAGGAAGTTCAACGCCCTCTCTGACAACACTGCTCTAGAAGAGACTCTAGAAAACATCGTCAGCCGTTGGCCGGGCGTCCTTTATCTGACTCAAGATGAGTTGGCGAAGAAGATTGCCGAGTGCCTAGAGGCAGTTGGTGCCACGAATTATGACGACAACATGTGCAACTTCATGGCCGAGGGCATTCTGCGAGTAGCACACAACGCATATGTCGATAAGGTCAACAAGATTTACAAGTGGGCCGGTGTCGAGCCTATTAAGGAAGCAGAAGACGCCTACCTAGACTTCAAGGAAATGGCAGAAAAGTTCTACCCATCGGTAGACGAATCCGCCAAGGCCGAGATGCAGGTATACGTTGATCTATACGAAGCCTTCCGTGATCTTCGCACCTGGGCTGTTCAGGAACGCAACGACGAACTGAAGAGTGACTCTGAGCATTTCTTGACCGAGTTGCTACAGGTCGTTACCCAGCAAGTCGCACCGAATACTGAGCTAGCTGCGGCAGCCGCCGAGTACCTCAGTGATTTGATTGAGACCAACCTGGATAGTGAAGAATGGAATGTATCGAACGCTGTCCACACCACAGTCAGCGGCGACCACCCAGCGATGGCTGAAAAGGCCAAGAAGGAGTACACGCCATCCAAAGACTTCAGTGGTGATTGGGGCGACACCGCTCCTGTGAGCGACGGCAAGAACTACAAGGGTAATCTGGCTGACCAGATGAGAAGTTCTGCATGGGGTAACTTGGGTGGTGAAGATACTTACCCGACCCTGAAGAACCCATACATCCCAGAGCCGTTCGGCGACTACAAGATCAAGGGCGAGAAAACTATCGAGGATGATTCCGACCTACTAGGTCATGTGAGTAACAAAGACACTTGGCCGGAACTCCAGAATCCTTACGTGCCTGATTCCGTAACTCCTCAGAGCTACAAGATGAATCACGGAAAGGAAAAGGATTTGGTTGTAGACAAGTAACAGGACTCTAACAGGAGAAACATGAAGATACTCAAAGAACATGCTGGAGTACCTGGAACTGTCTACAAGAACAGGCTAATCATCAACGGTTTTTGCGGCGGCATCTTGAATGAGATGGAGCTACATGAAGCCAAGGATGACCTGGGCCGAAACACACTGAGGTTTCGAGGCAAGTTTCAGGAAGCCGAAGCCATAAACAAGAACAAGAGAATCTACCCATACGACGTTCTTGATACCAATGTCAAGAAGTTGGATGAAATTCTCAAGAACGGCGGTCTAATCGGAGAATTAGACCATCCTGCTGATTCTATTATCCACTTCAAGGAAGCCTCCCACAAGGTTGCTAAACTCTGGTGGGAGGGCAAAACCTTGATGGGCGAGGGGATCATTCTCAGTACCCCATGTGGAAAGATACTACAGGCACTCATCAATGATGGTGTACGTATCGGTATCAGTAGCCGTGGTGTAGGCAGTGGGAAGGTTAATGAGGATGGCGTCCTAGTAATAGGCGAAGGTTATAAACTCATTACGTTCGACGCTGTGGCCGACCCAAGCACGAATGCTGCTTTCCAAGAGAGAGTAGTGCATAGCAAGAAAGAACATACTTCTTCAGATATACCGCACAAAGTAACTGATTCTCGCACCAAAAACGAGGACCAGGGCATATATAAGAACAAGGAGTTGTTACTAGCCTGCTTGGGCGGCATTATTAGAAAACATACTGGCGAAATATCAAAAGCGAGGTTGAGCTAATGGACAAGACACTTGTTGAACTACTAAGTAGCCTTCTGCCAAAAGAACATATCGCTGAAATCTCTACCACTGTCAAGACTATGTTGGATGAGGCGAAGGCTGAGATCGAGGCCGAAAAGGAGAAGGAATACGAAGAGAAGCTAGAAGCTGCATACGCTGAGCTAGCTCAGGAGATGAAAGAGGCTGAGAAGGTTGCCGAACAAGGCTACAACGAAGCCTGGACTATCATTTATGATCTACGTAATCGCCTAGAGACCCAGCAGGCCGAGTTTGAAAAGACCCTCGAAGAGAACTACGAGGAAGCCTATCAGATGCTCTTGGCAGAACGTGCCAAGAACGAAGAGCTTGAATTGAAGCTCTACGAAGATAGCCAGAAGAGATTGGCTGAGATGAAGGCTTACATCGTTGAGAAGCTCAACGAGTTCTTGCTAGTCAAGGGTCAGGAAATCTACGAGCAGGCCCGTCGTGATGTCCTCAGCGATCCACGTATTGCTGAACACAAGCTGGCCCTCGATAGAGTTGTTGAGATCGTTTCTACGTACCTCAGCGATGAGGACTTCAATGGTGCCACTTCTAGCAAGCTAGAGGAAGCCTCGAAGCTGGTCGAACAACTCAAGGCACAGCAGAGGATTCTTGAGGCCAAGAACATTAGGCTCTCTACTGAGAACCACAAGTTGACCGAGGAAGTTAGGAAGGCCGCTGATCTAATCACGGAATCCAAGACCACGGTTAAGAAGGAAGAAAAGAAAGAAGCAGTCCGCACGGCAAAGAATGTACAGGGGAGAGGTCAGATGTATACGGAAGGCATCATCCCAGAACCAAAGGGCGATGCTAAGAAGCCTAAGAAAGCTGAAGGCGACACTACACTAGTAGAGCAGTTTGGTGATGCTGCTCTCCACCAGATGAAAGTTCTATCTGGTCTCGCCTCCGACGAAGAGTAACCACTGTTTAGTGTGACAACACAGAGTAATTAGGAGAAATATGACTAGTAACGCAAAGTTCCTAAACGAAGCTCGTGAACTTGAGTCCCGTTGGTCTCAAACTGGTCTGCTAGACGGTCTAAAGGACAAGTATACCCGCTCCTGTACAGCCGTCTTGCTAGAAAACCAGAGACTCTTCAACGAGATCGCAACTGATACGAGCGACATTGCTCAGTTCAAGAGGATTTCTATACCGTTGGTACGTAGAATCTATCCTCAGCTTATAGCTAACAAGATTGTGTCTGTCCAGCCGCTACTAGGCCCAACCGGACTAGTATACTACCTGAGATTCAGATACAGCAGCAACAAGGGTGCCATCCGTGGTGCGGATAACAACGGTGGTTTCCCGGCTGACGACGCCAACTCTCTAATGCAGACCGCATCTGGTGACGCAAACCTAGATATTTTCTACAGCCACCAGTTCGTTCAGAACGAATCTACCAACACCGACGTTGGTGATGATACGGTCGCTGCATACGCTCCATTGGAGCATACTCCGGTAATCGCCGGTACTATTACTGGTACGGTGTACGATGGCACTACCGCTGTCCAGACCTTCGTGGTCTCTGAGAACGGTACGTTCACCTTCACCGATCTAGGAACCCCGACGAACAAGGCAACCGCAGGTTCGGTCAACGTCACCACTGGTGCCCTGACCCTAACCTGGAACAACGCTCCTGGTGATAACCACGTAGTCTTGAGCTACGAATACAACATGGAGTGCCAAGCCGATCTACCTGAGATCAATCTAGTAGTCGAGTCCGAAGAGATCGCTGCTAAGACCAGGAAGCTCAAGGCCGTATGGAGCTACGAGGCTCAGCAAGACCTACGCAGCCAGCACAACCTGGATGCCGAGGCCGAATTGACCGCTGTTCTAGCTCAGGAGATTAACCTAGAAATCGATCGTGAAATCCTCACGGACCTCCGTAATAACGCTGGTACGATTTCTAGCTGGGATTTCAACACGGCATTGGGTGACACCATCAAGGAGAAATACGAGTCTCTATATATCAAGATCGTAGAAGTCTCCAATGTGGTCCATAGGAAGACGCTACGTGGCGGTTGCAACTGGCTAGTAACTAGCCCAGAAGTTGCCTCGATCTTCGAGACCGCTACTGCTGGTTTCGCTCCAGCCCCGTCTGAGACCTTCACTAGCTCGCTGGGTATCCAGTACGTTGGTACGGTCAACAGCAGATGGAGACTGTACAAAGACCCGCTATTCCCGACTTCCCAGATTTTGATGGGCTACAAGGGAGATAGCTACATGGACTCCGGGTTCTTCTATACGCCTTACGTGCCTCTAACTCAGACACCAGTTGTGCTAGACCCAGAGAGCTTCTGCCCACGCAAGGGTATCCTAACTAGATACGGCAAGAAGTTGCTGCGTGAGGGATCGAAGTTCTACGCCAGACTGTCCATCGCCAACTTCGTGATCTAAGCTAGTCTAGATACGATAGAGTAAAAACCACAGCCCCGGAGCCGCAAGGCTCCGGGGCTTTTTTGTTATACGTAGGCCATGAGACTAATCAAAGGCATCACACGCTGGGTAATACTCACCAAGCGGCACGTCATCAAAATCTCGTCATTCTATAGCTGGAAGTTCTTTCTCATGGGTCTTCTAGCTAACATGCAGGAAGCCTTCCTTCAAAGTTAGAAAATCTTACTTCTCAGGTTTGAGAATGCAAGAAGCGTCACCATACACTTCCCACATAATTTCGTGTATGGTACAGCTAGGAGTCTAGCCTTGGGAATGCGTCTCCTGCATCTAATATATTTCATTTAGCTTCCATAATCAATCAAGACGACCCTGCCTCTATAGATGCCGAAGTTCGTTGGTTTCAGATCGAGAGGCAGGCCCTCGTAATGGGAGTAATCTATGTCTTGATTCCAGCAAATTTCTACTCTGGGCATAACCAGAAACCACCCTCCAAGGCAAAACATGGTGACGGTGCAAAGGCGTGGGTCGTGATGAATCTCCTCCCACCAGAAGGGTTTCCAAAGTAGAAGCAGTAGTCCTTAGTCGAAACGCCCCATTCAATTCTGAACAAAGTAGGAGGGGTAGACCGAAATTGAACTTGCCCATTTTCTGCGGCAAGCATCCCACGACAACATAGAAGGTGGAAGATTGATATTGAGTTCGCCCCCACACTGGACACAAAAAAGCCCGGCTTTCGCCGGGCTTTTTTGTTTACGCCGCCTCTCCCTCGACATAGTACGCTGGCCGGTGTGAGGCCACGGTAGCCTTGAACTGCCTCTCTCGCTGAGCCTGTTTTTCAGGCAAGAGATGGTACTGGTGAAGTGCTGAATCAATGAGTTCGAGGGCCTTGGAGCCGATCTGCTTGATTTTGGATAGGGTGCTGGGCTTCTGGGCAACTAGCTCTTCTAGAGTCACGATGTTCTGGTCATCCAGGGTCTCAATGACTCTTACTGACAAACCAAGTAACTCCAATTCTGCAACTGCATCTCCACGCTCGATCCCTTCTTGGACAGCCAACCTTGCTCTTTTGGTTCTAATCTTCATGGATATAGCTCCTTTCCTTCGAGGCGAGAACCTCCTTTCGTGAATGTAAGCTAACACAAATAAACAAAACTGGCAAGAGGGCAAAATGCATTGTATCAGGTCCAGCGAGTAAGGTAGAATCGGGCTGAAAAGGAGCAATTATGAAAGTCAATGAACTTATAGCTAAGCTGTTACTTTGCCCGCAAGATTTCGATATAGTCTTGGCGACTGTCGAGCGATTACAGGCCGACCGTGCGGACAGCGAGGATTTCCACATCCGCCTGAACCAGCCGATCAACCAAATTTTCAAGGACGAAAACGAAAAGGAAATTCTGTTTTTCACAACTGAATCTAGGATTGAAATTAGCCATCCGGGTGTTTCTGAGATTGTGGCTGACGCCACGATGTATCATAATGGAGTACGGCACTGCATCGGCGGACCCCCGATCTCTACGTTCCCGCCGCTATACGAGGGGGCCAACTCTATGCCGATGGCCCAGGTTCTAGAACCTGCGACAGACAGCTAACCGGGATAAACAATGAAAATCGAGGAAGATGTCAAGCTCGACTTCTGTGATGTGCTTATCAAGCCTAAGCGATCCCAGGCCCCCAGCCGATCTAAAATACTGCTCGAACGAACCTACAAATTCAAGCGTTCGAGTTTTTCTTGGACGGGAATCCCGATCATTGCCTCGAACATGGATACGGTGGGAACCATCCCGATGGCGAACGCCCTCTCTAAATTCGGCCTGATGACGTGTCTCCACAAGTTCATCCCGGTCGATGATCTATATAGGTTTTTCGCCGAAACCGAAAAAGACGAAGAAAGAATAGCGGCGGCGTACCATACCTTCTACACGATGGGGATTACGGACGAGGATGTAGCTAAGCTCAAGAAATTGCTGGAACTCGGTTGCCCTCCGGTGAAGGTGTGCATCGACGTTGCCAATGGCTACACAGAGTATTTCCAAGACAAGGTGAAGGAAATACGGGAGAGGTATCTGCCGCATGCCATTATCATGGCTGGCAATGTCGCAACGCCTGAGATGGTACAAGAACTCATCATCTCTGGAACCGTTGATATCGTAAAGGTAGGAATCGGGCCTGGGTCCGTGTGTACTACCCGGAAAGCAACTGGCGTCGGCTATCCACAGCTTAGTGCCGTGATCGAGTGTGCGGATGCTGCCCACGGTCTCGGCGGCTATATCTGTGCGGATGGTGGATGTGTGACGACCGGCGATATCTGCAAGGCATTCGGTGCCGGGGCAGATTTCGTTATGATCGGAGGGATGTTAGCGGGCCATGAAGAATGTTTAGACCGTTGGCATTACACCAAGGAAGGCAAGAAGTACATGCGGTTCTATGGTATGTCCTCCCAAGAGGCTATGGAAAAGTACATGAACGGCAAGGCTGCGTACCGGGCGGCAGAAGGCAAAACGGTCGAGATAGATTACCGTGGCCCTGTGTTGCCAGCAGTCGAGGAAATTTTGGGAGGGTTGAGGAGTGCCTGTGCCTACATTGGGGCTATGCGTCTGAAGGATTTCAGCAAATGTTGCACGTTTGTGAAGGTCAACCGGACCCACAACGTATCTTTTGGGGATTAGGATGCAGTGGCTAGTTTTGCTTCTAGCAGCAGTGCTTTACACCGGCTCGGTCTACTTCACGTTTAGCGATAAACACAAAAACACCACCCTAAAGGGTCGGGGCTTGCCATTCCAACTCTAAGCAACCTTTAACAGTTGTTTAGCGGACGACAATAGGCTGGTTGACAACAGCCCTTTATTCCTAATGTTCTTCGCACCGTTGAAATCAGCATGGTCAGTATGTCCACACAATTTACAGCAAAACTTGGCTTGCTTACGGCGATTATCTTTCTCGGTATGACCACAAGCATTGCATCTCTGCGACGTATATGCAGGGTCAACTAAGATGACTGGCACACCAGCCAGTGCTGCCTTGTAAATAATGAAACTACGCAGTTGGTAGAACGCTCAACTTAATCTTTCTGCTCGTTGAGACTTCCGTACTGTTGTCCTTTCGTTGATATGCGTCAGGACTCGAAGTCGGTAATAAAGAAATCGGGGTGATTCCTAGTTACGTCGATTACAATGGAATTGAAGCTGCGTCGATAATGTCGCATGAACGAGACTAGGTTGAAAAACTACCAAGCAAGTCAATACCATGCTTGCTGTTGGCAAGCAGGCACCTTCTATCTCGTGTAATTTGTCCGAAGGAAAGTCTGAAAGCCTGAACGATTCGTGAGCTTGCCCAAAAGTATAAACATCTACTTTATGTCCATCTTTCAACAATCTCTCGATTAACGCATAAGCTCTTCCGGCGTGGCCCATGCTTTCGTCGCATATTTCATAAAACACTTTCATCTTTGTCCTCTATCTAGCGAACTAAGACTACATGTTATATGAAACATGCGTAAAGAACAAGTATAAACAAAAAGCCCGGCTTTCGCCGGGCTTTTCTATATCACTTACCGCATGTACATTTAGGATCGCCGCATGGCTTTTGATCCTTCACGCCGCAAACGCAGCCGTTCTTACATGCCTCACAAGAGCACTCGCACACCTTCGGCATAACCAGAGGCGTTTTGCAGCAGCCCTGGGCATCGCAGCATCCCTTCTTATCGTGAGGGTTGCAGCAGGAATCACAGCATCTACAGCAGTCGCAAGGATTGCACTTCTCACAGTTGCAGCAGCACTCCTTGCCTGTGGTTGAGACCAAGTAGCTCAAAAGAAACGAGCCGACCATCAAGCCAATAACCAGTACGAACTTTCCAAATCTACCCATAGTATGTTACCTCAACTTTCGAGTGTGTATGTATATATCCATCTAGTTGATGGTATTGACGCACCCGGCTGCGTTTTCAATCAACTCGATGTAATAATCATCTAGGTTGCCCACACCTAGTTCTTGTTCGCCGTAACCATTAGAGCAGAGTAGATTCCTCATCCTCATACCCCATCAGAAATGATGGCCGCCCCACCACTTGTCAGGACTTTTCTTGTGTTCGTGGCGAATGACTTCGACGAGGGACTTCCCCACCAGTTCTTTATCGTCCGCTTCGTCCACTTTGGTTTTCGCCATATAGTGACCGAGCCAGCGGACACACGATTTTGCTACTTCATAGTTCATATAGAAACTCTCTATTCACTAGCTAGTAGTTAGTGTACCAAAAAAGAAATCCCGGCTGCAATAAACAAGCTGTTTTGGGTTTGAGCTTCCCATCTGCACTGGCCTGTGCTATGATCTGAACTCCTAAAAAGGAGGAAAAATATGCATCTTCCAGACGAACCTCTCCCCGCCCAGAGTGTCAAAGATACGGCGACTGAGGCTCAGTTGAGCTTCCTCAAGAGCCTGGGATACACTGGGCCAGCGAACATCACGAAAGAGGCGGCGTCGAAGGAAATCGACCGCCTGAAGAAACTGCCTCGTGACAACCACCCGGCCACGGAAAAGCAAATCAACTTTTTGCGGACGCTGGGCTACACAGGGCCAGCGAACATTAGCAAGGGCGAAGCCTCGAAGAAAATCGAGGAATTGAAGGGCAAGGCGAAAGACAAGTCATCAGGCCCCGACGAGCATGTACCGGATTGGCTATGACCGAGACTCGGAACATCATCGACTACTACCATTACTGGACCACCGAGGCAATCAAGGCAGACCTCGACCAGAAGCGAAATAATTTTTCCATTCTGGTTTCCAACCAGTTCAACGACTTCAACCTGGGAACAGTGATCCGTTGCTCCAATGCGTTCTTGGCGAAGGAAGTCATCATCTACGGGCGGAAGTCCTACGACCGCCGAGGTACAGTCGGTACACATCTGTATGAAAATTTGCGACATGTTAGGTGGATTGACGAACTTGTTATTCCAGAAAATTCCTTGATCGTCGGTATTGACAACCTGCCTGGGGCGGTGCCCCTGGAGACGTTCGACTGGCCCGCTGATCGCCATGTGGTGATGACTTTAGGCCAGGAGCAACTTGGCCTCCCAGAAGAGGTTGCATCGATTTGCGAACATCTGGTTTATATCAAGCAGTACGGCAGTGTGCGAAGTTTGAATGTCGGAGTGGCGGCAGGAATCGCCATGTACGACTACTGCCGGAAGGTTTTAGGTTGACTGTTGCTAGCGACGGTTTACAATTCAAGGATGAATACATTACCGAGTCCTACCTTCAGAAAGGAACGATCAAATGGCCGGATCGAAAAACGAAGCCTTTACGTTCGACTCCAGCGATATGCCCAAGATGAGGGGCACTCCGGAGATCGTGCGGCTGGTCCCAGAGAAGCCGACTAGCGAGCAAAAGCATCCGGTCATGGAAGCCGAGAGTTTGTTGGAGATCAACTTCTTCAACAAGCAACGGAACATCATGCCGAAGCGACTTGAAGAACTGGCAAGGAAAATCGAGGACGGCAGGTTCCACGTCAACACCATCTGCATCGCCCACCTGAAGTTCGACTACGAAGGCTACAAGAAACTGCTCATGAATGGGCAGCACACCGCCCATGCCGTGATTTCCACGAAAAAGCCTGTCTGGTCGGTCCTGATCGAGTTCAACGTCGAGAACATCAGGCAACTCTGCTGTCTCTGGGCACAATTCGACCCGCCCGGTGGTGACCGTACCCCGCAACAGATCGCCAACGCCTTCGTGGAAGTTCTTGGAGACCGCAAGTGGACGAAGCAATCCATCAATAAATGCTCGTCCGCCGTAGCCGTGGTCCACAAGGGATCGTTCAGCTACGGTGCCAACACCACCGTAGACGAACGAATCGAACTGCTGATGTCCAAGAACTACATCTCTCACGCCAACTTCGCCAGAAACATCGTCTTCGACAAGGGCGAGGCTGACGATGTTCGTTTCCTCAGCCGAATCGCTACCCTGGCTGCCATCGTGAAAACACACCAAGTCAATCAGAAAGACGCCCAATTCTTCTGGACTCGTGTACGTGACGGCGGCGAGGTCTCGGCCAGCCATCCAGCCCTGGTCCTGCGAGACCTTCTGCAAACCGCAGCCTTCGGCAACACCAAGGCTACAGGCAAGAAGCGGCTTACCAGCCATGAAGCCTACATCCGTTGTGCCCAGGCATGGGTCGCCTACCGCAGCGGTGTCAAGAATGGCTTTAAGTTCTCGAAGTCTGCTCCTGAAAGTATTCCAGACTTCGACTCAGAGAACGCCGAGGCAGCGTAAACCTTACCAAAAGTTGAAACAAAAAAGGCCCCGGTGGGCAACCACCGGGGCCTTTTCTATTGATTCAGCCAGGGACTAATGCGAAAATAGATTCATGCTAGATGAAAGAATACAGAAACTCATCGAGGACCAAAAGAACTCTAATGGCATAGACATCAGGCGGCTCCCCATCGGCACGAGGATCAGGGTGAGGACTAGAAACACCGTCTATCACATGATTATCCGAGGGGATAGAGAAGTAACCGTGCGGGGCGGTAGGTATTTCCCCTTCCCTACCAGGACTTATCTTCCAGGCTCGACTTGGGGCGGCTCAATGTTGATGGTGGGCTGGATCGGGCACTCCATGAACATAGAGCTTCACCATCCATTGACCGATAAGATCGTTACGACCACTAGCGTTCAGGAGGCCGAGGTTATTGGCCAGAACTGGAAGTACCAGATGGATTGGCAAGTCGATGAACCATGAACGGAGGCAGGTGCGGCATAACCAGTGCCAGGAACTGTTTTGAATATAGGTCTTCTAGTCTGATTCTGAAGTTGCCCCTCTCCTTAATTACTTCGCACTCGAAGCCACATTCCCTGAAATAGTTTGCGATCAAGTTGGAATCTTCTTTCCAGATGTGGGTGTTAAGAACTACTCGTCCCTTGTCCATCTTCCCGCAGTCGCCGAACCAGACCGCCCAGGCGACATCCTTCAGCGGGTCGAGGTTCTCCTTGCGGAGCTTCCTCTTCTTGCCTTTGTAGAACTTGGTTCTGAAGTCGTTGAAAATAGGGTAACACAGGGAATGCCATCTATTCGTCTTCTCTATAGTCACAGGCTCAGAGGAGGCCAACGACGACAATTCCGCAGCCTTGTGGTCTAACCACAGGCCATCCTTGCTTCTCATCGACAGGTAGCAGTTCTTGCCCCTCGTAGGCTTTATGATAGACGAGCCGCCGAGTATTGTGCCCGCAATCACCTGCATCTGCCGTGAATCTATGGTTGGGTTGATTAAGTGAGTCACGCTTTATCTATGCCTCGAATGGTGAATAATTTTTCCGATTGCATCTATAAAAAGAACCCAAGGGTCTAGATACTTGTGAAATTTGGAACTCTTTTACATGAGGTAATCAAATATGGGTGCAACATCTGTTACAGGTAAGGGCCGTGGAATGGCTAAGAACCTGAAGGGTCCAGGTAATGAGCGTAACTACTTCGTTCCGCAAGTTACCCCACACATCGTAATAGCTGGTTCTGTGGCTATTTCTGGTGGTCAGGGTACAGTGACCTTCCCGAACCCTTTGGCTGGTCCTGCTGCTGATTACGTAGTTATGTTGAACGTAGTTAGCACCGTGGCTGCTGCTCACGGCGTCACCACCCACACCAAGACTGACGTAAACGGCAAGTTCTCTTCGTTCATCATCAAGACTGAGAATGCAACCGACACAGTTGAGTGGATGGTCGTCAAGGCAGGTTACGGCCTAGAAGCCTAACCTAAATGAACAAGGCCCGCCTTGCGGCGGGCCTTAAATTCCGTAACTGACCTTTCTAATTGCTAAGCACTTATGTGCTGTTACGGGAGGGGCCGGTAGTGGGACGCTACCGGCCCCTTGCTTTTAACAACGAGTTAATAATATATATCTGAAGTTGAACTTTTTTTCAGCATATGAACTAAGCTATTTGAAGTGTTTTTCAATTACAGCCACACCGCATGGTCGTATTTCACCTAGTTTTACAACCCCAGCGTGAACATGCCTATGGCATATAGCACAAAGGACCACACACTTGTTAATTTCTGCTGCTATGTGTGACAAACTCATCCGTACCATCTTAGCCACGCTATTCGATTTGCTGCCTATGTGATGCAAATCTAAATCGACGCCAACGAATTTGCCATCTGGGGTTCATACAGCCGTAGTAGACCTTGATCGAATTTATAACAGTCAGATTCCGCTTCTTTTCGATGGCCGGGACATGCCTCGATCTCATCTTCGAGATATACCCTCTACCGGGCCAGCAGTCGCCTTTTGTTCTTCCTGTAGTATTCTTTTGAGTATTCCTTATCTCTTCGTCTTCTCTCTTCGATAGACTTATATGGCATTAGTTAATAACTCCAGAATCTACCAGTGCTTGGACGAGCTTCATTAGATGCTTACACATACCTTCTAACTGCAAAGGATTTGCAGGCGGGCCTCCTTTAGACTCGTATTTTTTCGGCTTTCTGCCAAAAAGACTACGATCTAGGTGGTTGTAGTAAGAAAACCTCCACCTGAAATCAGAGCAGTTACATCTAATCAGGACTTCGTTCTTGGTCAATGATGGCTTCTTGAACTCGTACAAAAGTCCATCACTCGCCACTAATTTAACATCAGGGTTGCTATTATACACCACGTTCTTGATGAGAATCAATGATGTATATTCTCGGCCTTCGTTTTGGGCCAGCCCCTTTACAAACAACGTCTTCAAACCTAAATATGGAGTCCAATCTATTCTGACGATTTTGATGGGCTGGGTGGCGTGTTGCCTGAACCTCGTGTTAGGGAAGGCAGCCACGGCACTATTGTAGAGACTCACCAATGTGCTTTCAGCTATCTCGCTCATACGGCTATTTATGATCTGTGGGGAAAGATATGACTATCATTATTCCTGGCGAACCAACTCCTGAAGAAAATACCCCGCTTCACCCCGATGGGAAACCGATGTTGCGTTTCGAGGTAAAAATGCGGAGACACAAGGGCGGTATCCAGAAGGCTATCTTCATAGGTGGCGAGATGCTCGACTGGTCCGTAGATGTGTCGCAAATGATGGACGCTATGAACATGGGTCTGGCGTTCTACAGGGCCGTGCAACGTGATATAGAAAAACATTTCGTAGAAAGCGTGAGTGAATTCATTGGTAGGAAAGTGACTCCAGAGGACATCAAGAAAGCTATCAAAGAAGGGTGGATTTAATGGACGCAAATCGAGTACATGATATCCTGTCGAAGAAAATCTGTTACCATCCAGAAGCGATAGTGATTGACCAAGACCTCAGTATAGGTTCTTGGCTCTTCGATCTAAGAGATGGTACGGAGTACCTCGATCTGTTTTCTCAATTTGCCAGTCAGCCATTGGGCTGGAACCACCCAAAACTACTCGCACAACAGGACCGTCTGGGCAGGGCAGCACTCTACAAAATCGCCAACCCCGACATGTACTCTGTAGAACTAGCACAGTTTGTCGAGGCGTGGTCCTCGATCACACCAGACTTTGACCATCATTTTTTCATCGACACTGGCACCTTGGCGGTCGAGAATGCCCTGAAAGCAGCATTCGATTGGAAAGCTCAATTGATGGGACTTAAGCAAGATTCTGCGGCTGACGAACTTCAAGTTATTCACTTCACCCAGGCTTTTCACGGCAGGAGTGGTTATACACTATCTCTTACGAACAACATACACAACCCCCTCAAAACTAAGTTCTTTCCCAAGTGGCAAACATGGCCGAGAATCGGGGCACCCAGAGTAATCGAACACAATTTACGAGAAACCGAGCGACTAGAAGGCATCGCACTAGATGATATCCGCTGGCATCTGGCTGGTGGTAAAATGGCAGCTATCATCATAGAGACCATTCAAGGCGAAGGCGGCGACAACCATTTCAGAGGCGAATTCTTACGAGAACTTCGGACCCTAGCAAGCGACAACGAGGCTATGCTGATCTTTGACGAAGTACAATGTGGCATCGGGCTAACCGGCAAGATGTGGGCATACGAGCATTTCGATGTAGTACCAGACATCATTGCTTTTGGAAAGAAATCTCAGGTTTGCGGTATATCTTCCACAAGTAGAATTGATCTAGTAATTGACAACGTATTCGAGAATCCGTCTAGAATCAATTCTACCTGGGGAGGTAATACGGTAGACATGGTTAGGGCAACCATCCTGATAGAAATCATCAAGGAGGAAAATCTAGTTCAGAATGCGGCCTTGGTGGGATCGTACTTCCTAGAAAAGCTCAAAACGTTAGGATTCGAGAATACTAGAGGCCGAGGTTTAATGATAGCTTTCGATGTGAAAGACAAACCAGAACGAGATGCCTTGATCCATAGGATGAAACAAAATAGAATACTTGCATTAGCTTGTGGTGGTAGATCAATCCGGTTTAGACCACATCTAACATTCTCGCAACAAGATGCTGATGAAGCCGTAGAGAGGATCAGGAAGTCTATATGAACAGAAGGTCGTTTCTAAAAAGTGTTGCTGGTCTACGGCGGCTGTCGCCGTACCTGTGGCTACTGTATCGGCATTAGCCAATCCAGTAGTGGTTGAGAACCGCAGACTGAAAGCAAGATGGTCGATGGAAGCTGCTCAGGACTTGCGTGCCATGCACAATCTAGCCGCCGAGGGAGAACTTTGCGAAATCATGTCCAAAGCAATCAACGAAGAAATAGATCGAGAGATCATGCGGTCCCTAGCTGCCTAAAACAAAAGCCCGCCTTACGGCGGGCTTTTTCATTACTTGCCAAATACCTTTTCATATCCATCGAGCCATCCTGTAAACTGCTCGAAGAAGTCTTCGCCCTCGTATTCTGTGTGGGCATTTACTGGGATATTAACGGCTGCTGGGTCTATTGCAAGCGGTGTTTGCTGACTTTTCGGAGTTTCCTTTTTGAGTCCGAGTTTGACTAGATCAACACCGTTCTTCTCCAGTTTTGCCGATAACTTGGCTATGTCGCCTTGGAGTTTAGGATCGTTGGCGGCGACCATCTGCTTCAACTCTTCGATCTTGCCTTTGAACTTCTCGGCGGAGGCCGCAGCAGCAAGGGCGGCAGAACCACCAAAGTCCTCACCATGCTTGCCAGCCGCAATGGAATCCATCATCTTCTGCAAGGCAGCACCGTAACTGTTGTGGAACTGAGCGGCTTTCATGGCCTGCATAGCTTGCGTCAGGAAGCCCACAACCGCCTTAATGGGGTCGTCACCGCCGCCTGCATTAGCACCAGCGTTGCCTGGAGTCTGGTCTGGAGGGGTTTGTGGAGAACCCGGAGGCGTAGCTGCACTTGGATCAGTAGGGGCACCCTCAGCACCACCGTCCCAGCCTTGAGCCAATTCCTTGCCGAATGGTCTGAAGAAGTTGGCTATGCCGCCTAGTGCATCGCCGAGTTTCTTACGCCCGTATCCGAGCAAACCAGCACCAGCACCAACGGCCTTCCTAGCTCCTCTACCGAACAAGCGACCTAACCCACGACGTAGTGACCAGCCCTTTCCGGCGTTGTAGTCATCTCCGACCGTGGCTTCTAGATACAGATCGCCGAGAATTTCTTCTTTCTCAGACAAAATCTGTAGAATGGCCTTGTGGGTGTCTGAATCTAGATCGCTACATTCGAGAAGTTCGTATAGTTGGCCCTCGAAAAAATTCCAAGTGAAAATAACTGGATTGATGTCATTTTCAACGAATACTCTGGCACTTTCCCAGAGCAGAGTATCGTTTTTCCTAAACTCACGATATTCCTTGAATGACTTCATCACGGTCCCTTCTTTGGTTTCATTGCCTCTAGCCTTGAGAATACGAATGGTATCACAGGCAATGTTTCACTAGAATCGAATGCATATGATACAGTGTTATTTACACTTTCATCTAATTTTTTCAGGTCGCTAATAGGAACTGCATAGGACACACCAAAGACCGGGTACATATGACCGTTGACCTTGGCCCCACGAATGCAAAACATAACTCCGACCAGTTTATTGTTGTGAAATAAAGGCCCTCCCGAATCCCCTGGAACCGTGTAAACGGAAGTCCGCAGGCAACTCTTGCTTTTGTCGCTTGGCAGCTTCACTAAAACTCCTGTAACCTTTCCGAAGTCCACACGTAGGTCGTCACCCAAGCCGCCGCCGACTCGAACTACCTCATTACCAATGAACAGCTTCTCCTCGAAACCCAAATCTACCGTATGCAGCTTCTGATCTGATTCAAAGGCAATAAGTGCCAAATCGATTTTCGGATCAGAAGCAATAACACGGAACTTGAACTTATCTTGACCATCGGGCTGCGACCAATTTTTGTACTTGATGACATAAATTGTCGGGCATTCCATGCCTCTTACTACATGGGCACACGTCAAAGCGATGTTGCGATAGGTATCTTCTGATTTCTCTGATCTCAGCACTACAGCCGTACCACTGCACTCGCTCCCTGGACAATACACCTGGAGGGTCGGGTATAGGCATTTCTCATGAAGGGTTTTATCGAGTTCCCCACTAGATACCGGAAGTGTAAAGAAAAGAACAAAAGACACAGTAAATAAAGGGATTGAATATTTCATATTAGATATATATGAAACATGGAGGTCAAAATGTCTTCTAACAACAACGTGCTACTTGCTGTGATAGTAGCTTTGGCTGTCGGTATCTTTGGGGTCTATAAATGGAAGTCAGCGAAGAATGCCGACCCACAAGACAACTGGCAGCAGTGGAACCCGCAAGATCAAGAATGGCAACAGTGGACCCCACTAGCCATGCCACCAGGGACTCCACCCACCGACCCGCCGACCACCCCTCCGGGGAACCCTCTTGGCACTCCCCGCAATTATACCGAAGCTATAAATTTTGCCAAACGCAATAATAAGCAAGTCTTGCTCGTTTTCGGTGCGGAATGGTGCCAGTGGTGCAAAAAGTTGAAAACCGAAACCTTGGCTAGTGCAGACGTGCAGAGCAAAGTATCGGGCTACGTGTACTACTATGTCGATACCGACAAGGAAAAGGAGTTAGCCAGAAAATACAAAGTATCTGGCGTGCCGTACTATGCTATAGTGAATCCTAGCAACGAGTCGGTAGTTAGGCAGGGAAACGGATTCAAGTCTAATGTAGAATTCATAGCTTGGCTGGAAGGGAGAGACAACCAGCCGAGAAACCAACCTAGGCCGTTGAGGAGAGATCGGAGTCAGCCTCCGAGCCAACCTCCGAGGACTCAACCGCCTTTGGGTCCAGGCTGAAGAGTCTTCATTGAGTAACCCGCAGTTACGGGGGGGGTCACAAAATGCTGGAAGATGCGAAGAAGCAGCTATACGCTGCTTTGCCTTATGCGAATATCGATCCAGAAAGTGTGTTGAGACTTGAAAGCCCGGAGAAGACGTTAGAAGTAAGCATCCCAATGCGACACGACGACGGGACGCTGAAAATGTACAGTGCATATCGTTGTCATTACGACAGTACCCTTGGCCCGGCAAAAGGCGGAATTCGCTACCACCCTCACGTCGATAAAGATCATGTCCAAGCTCTAGCCTTCTGGATGACGTTCAAGTGTGCCGCCGTGAAGGTGCCTTTCGGCGGGGCCAAAGGGGGCGTCTCTATAGACCCTAAGAAATTATCCAACCGAGAACTAGAGAGAATCAGTAAAGCATACATCAGTGCCTTTGCCGACTTCATTGGCACGGACGTAGACATACCTGCTCCCGATCTAGGAACCAACGAACGAGTCATGGGGTGGATGTACTCGGAATATCGCAGAATCAAAGGCGGCAATCCGAGAGCCATCATCACAGGGAAACCTGTTCCCTTGGGAGGGATTATTGGCAGGAGTTCGGCGACAGGTTACGGGGGCTACTACGTACTAGAAACACTGCTCAACAAGTACCTCGATAAAGTCAAGATAGCTGGCAAAGAGAACCTGAGAGTGGCAATCCAAGGCTTCGGAAATGTAGGCTATTGGTTTGCAGAGAAGTGTTACAAGAACCATATCAAAGTGGTTGCGGTAACGAACCAATACGGCGGGGTCTATGATCCCAAGGGCCTCGATATACCGAAATGCAAGTTCAACATCGACAACTCCCAGGAGAAAGAATTCGGGCTGGGCACTAAAATCACCAACGAAGAGTTATTTGAACTAGATACCGATGTATTGGTTCCAGCCGCTATAGAAAACGTCATTACCAAAGACAACGCCAGAAAGATCAAAACTCCCCTCATATTTGAATTGGCAAACGGGCCTACTACCCCGGATGCCGATGAGATGCTCCAAAATAAAATAATCGTTCCAGATATCCTCGCCAACGCCGGTGGTGTTGTTGTATCTTACTTCGAGTGGCTGCAAAACAGGCACGCCGAGGAATGGGATGCCGAGAGAGTCAATCTAGAACTGAACAAGAAGATGAAGTATGCCACAGAGAAGATGATGGATATGTATATGACACATCAGACTTCTATGCGTACAGCTACCTACATTCTAGCCTTGAAACGGATCGCAGCCGCCAACGAGTGTTTGGGTAATCGAGGCTTTTTCCAGAGATAACTAGAGTTGCGATAGGCTCACGACAGGGATCGTCACCCCCAGGTAGCGATCTCCAGAGGGGGTTATCAACTTTATGCAAACCTGCCGTGTTGGAGGATCGAAACTAATGATCTGCCATTTGGCTGGGTCTAAGTTCTCGAAAAACTCCTTCATCTTCGTCTCGGTGGGCAGCGTGGCTATAAGAGCCGTTTGGCTAAGACGTTGAGAGTTAAAACAAGCTGTCCTGTAAAACTGCATAGTCACACTCCTTTATCATATGTAGTGGAGAAGAAAGAAATGCCGAAGGAAGATTGTTATTGGTACGTTGATAGAACAGTACCGGAGGACAAACAAACTATACAGGTAATGTGTACGGACTGCTATAAGAAGGAAAACTTCGAGGAGTACGCCCTGCACGAGCGACCGTGGTTTTGGAATGGATCGAAATTAGGCTATGGCGACTACGATCTGAATTGTTCTCTATGCGGACATGTCATCTACTTGAGAGAAAAACCAGATGGTAAAAAAGCTGAGACCTCCATTCAAGGTTAATGGGTACAAGCATTACTTGGCAGGCTGGATAGTAAAGAACTTTCCGAAAAACTACCAAGAACTAGATTATATAGAACCCTATGCTGGGGCCGCTAGTGTGCTTTTGACTAAGGATCGTTCGACGGCGGACAAAATCGAAGCACTCAACGATTCAGACTTGGGTATTATCCAGATACTCCGTGCATTGCGAGACGATCCCGATTGTTTCGTCAAAAGGTTGAAGCACACAACCTATTCTGAGAAGGTCTTTCAAAGGGAACTAGCTAGGACCGAGTTTGAAGACTACATAGACCATGCACTGAGAGAGTTCATCATCCGCCGAATGAGCAGGGGTGGAGAGATGACAGTATTCGCTTGGTCTGAAAGGAAGCGAGGAGGCCAACCAAGCGAAATCAATGCTTGGAAAACCATTCTAGAAGAAATCCCCACTATAGCATCCCGCCTAAAAAACGTCAGACTTCTAAACAAGGACGGGCATGAAGTCATCCGCTCCTTCAACGACGAAAACACCCTCTGCTACTGCGATCCTCCAGCTTTCGAGAACAACGAAGCGAGTATACGCACTCACCACGAGTTATGGCAGGTTTTGAACGGTTTTGGCGGCAAAGTCATATTGAGCGGAACGCAGAACAGTTTCTACAACCGACTCTACAAAGGATGGAACAAGATCAGCAACAAAGATGGCAGGAAGGCCAAGCCAGATATACTCTGGCTGAACTACTAGGCCACGCCCAGGCGTGGCTTTTTGTTTGATCCTTGATACATACTGAGTGGAACTCAACTTCAAGAGATGGTTGGAAGATGCTGGCGAGACCTTCCACGTTAGTATATCCAACCAAGCTGCCGAGGACGGCTTCAACCAGTTACCGGGCAACGTCACCGGACGGAAGACAATGCCCTCGAAATTCGACCCAAATAAGAAGTTCGGTTTCCAGAGGAAAACAGACAAGACACGCCTAAATAGAGATAGTTCAAGCAAGGAGAATTATGGCTAATCTAACACCAGCTATTACGTTCTGCTCACCAAGCGGTTCTAGAAGTCGTGAGCGTGGCCTAATGACCCTGAGCTTCCAACGTCTATGCGAGATCATGGACCGGAGAAAAGCCCTGCGTGAACAAGAGGAAGGCGAGGCGATGCAGGGCGGTGGAGAGAGTGCGGCCATGACGGTCGTTCGCTCCGGTCTCGATCTCCGCAGCGAGGATTGCGGGAGCTTTTGGGATGACTTTATGAATATCTGCAACAACGCCGAGGGCATGTCTCAACTGCTAGATGTGCCTGCGGAGCAAGTGGCGAATTGGGCGACGAAAGTAAGAGAGATGGTACAGAAAATAGAACAGGCCGACGATCAGGAGGCGGGTTCTTCGGATAAGAAGGCTTCGGTCATCACAACTGGAACCGAGATGGAGTAAACATGAAATCATATCAAGATTGGGAACTAGAACAGGCACGCAAGGTCATCTCTGAATTCATGGCTAGCGATAAACCACTCGATGCCAAGGAGGTTCCTGTCCTTCAGCGTACCTTTAACCGAGTGGCTATAGACAAATTCGGCAAGATGCTAAGCGGCGACAATACCAAAGATGATCCAATGAACATGCAGCATCTAGCCGGTACAAGGGGCCTTATGGGAACAGGAACCCACTCTGTAGAAGGCAGCGTTTCTGGTGCTATGATGCCCATCGTGAAGAGACTGCTTGCCAAGTACGACAAGGGCGACAAAAGGCAGGCTGTTATGGCTGCATTGAACGAGATCATGGAAGCGTCGTACTTCGCAATGAGTCAAGTCTTAAGCAAAACCGGAATTGGAAATGCTGATGAAAACTAGTGTGAAGACTTTTCTAGAGTGGTCTAAATTGCGTAGCGAGATGGTGGGTGCCACAGAACCCAACATGGCTATCAGCACGGACGGCAGTGCAAATCAAATGGCTACTGGAGCTAAGAGGTTCCTTGGTACTCAGACCACAAGGGCCATTGGCGGTACTACTAATTTCGTGAACGCCCTGGCTATGATATCTCAAAATAATCCGGCCTTACTCACTAAAGTTGTCGGTACTATAACCTCAGCCATCCGATCTCTCAAGGATGATGAAGTAGACCCAGAAACCAAAGAACAACTCGTAAACTCGCTTCGAGCATCCGTTCCAGGTTTGAAACAGTTAGAAGGCCCCCCTGGGGCTAAGCCGTCAGCCGCCCCAACCGATCAACCAACGGTAGGCGGAACAGAGGCTAAACCTCTCGGTAACATAAGAGGCACCCCGGCATAAGAGGGGTAGCATGAACCAAATTGTTACTAATCGTGAACGAGAAAAAATTCAAAGGATACAAAAGATACTGATGGCGAAGAGGATTGCTTCTCCAGTAAAGCAACCCTCTACTCTGAAGCAGATATCCGCCGTGCCATCGCAACCTCCTGCACCAAACACACAGCAGCGAATCATATCGGGTCGCAGTGGCGTAATCAAAAAGACTATCAACCAGAATCAACGCATCACTGAGCAGGCCAGGAACGCCCGCCCTGCGACAGTCGGTCGCTCTACGCCCATCAATGAAAAAGTTATATTCCTGTCTGGTGGTATCGGGGATGTGTTGACCGTAGAGAGCTTCATGCCGGAAATGAGGAAGAAGTACCTGGAAACCATACTCTACGGAACTCGCAAACACCTAGTTATTCAAGAACTCTTCCAAGCATTGCCAAACTACCCAAACCTGAAAGAACATCGGGTAGTTTGGAGTGATTTCACCAACTTCTGGTGCTTCTTATACAAAACTGAGTGCGAAAACAGGTATGTCAAACAAGGAGCAATTCCACCCGCCATCCTTGCCGCCGCCGAAGATTACGGCATAGCAATCAAATTCCCCGTCATCAAGAGCGGACAATGGCCCTTCGTAGGGTCCAGCTTCATTAAACATCAGGTAGCCAATATAGATCGTCTTAACTTGCCACAAAACTACATAGTGATTGCTCCATATAGCTCAGACAAGGCTAATTCCAGGCGGGATTTCACGTCCGCCGATTGGGAGGCAACAATAACTATGTTGCGCAGACGTGGAGCCAAAGGAGTGGTAGTAAACAATGGCACGGACTTTGTGCCGAACTCTGACCAGCTTATAAACCTGTCCAATAAGACAACCATCCTAGAAAGCATTGAGGCTACGAAAAAGGCCAGTGCCTACATCGGGATAGATACTTGCTTCTCGGTTCTAGCCGCACAACTTTTCCAATCGTCAAACTTGATAATCAAGTGCGTAAATAACCACGGCCTCAACAACAAGGCCGTATACTTTGCCCCTCATAACACATTTGAGTTCATTGTAGACGCAGTAAGCGGAAGGACCATTTAATGGATAGAACCATTGGATCGTATCCTGCGGTAGAAGACGGAGACCTGATCTTTTGCACCAATGTTGACATAGCCTACCAAAAGGACATGTCCAAGAGTGTATCCTACGATAAAGAATACTACGAAAATTACGTCAAGCGGGAAGGCACCGACATAGCAGTTGCACTCAACAAAGCCAGAGTTGGTATCGTTGAGAAATACTGCTACAACCGTGATATACTAGATATCGGCATTGGTTCAGGCGAGTTCATTAGAAGCTGCCGTCACAATAAGGCATACGGCTTTGACATCAATCCATACGGCGTCGTCTGGTTGAAAGACAGATACTTGTACATCGATCCCTGGCATCATGTTCCTTACCACATTTCCGGTGTGACGCTCTGGGACACCCTTGAACACATGCCAAAACCAACCGACTTCCTTGATCTGATGCCAGAAGGCATGTTTGTATTCCTCTCGATGCCCATGTTCACAGACATCAAGAACATCAGATCAAGTAAACATTACAAGCCAAATGAACACTATTACTACTACTCGGTTGATGGATTTGCTCACTATGCAAAAGACGCTGACTTCGAGGTCTTGGAACATAACAACCAAGAAACGCTAGCCGGACGTACTGGTATAGAGACATTCGTTCTCAGAAAGCAATGAAAAAAAGGCCCGCATAGCGGGCCTTTTTGTTAGTTGATACCATTTTCTGCTTGATATGCTTTGACAGCTTCAACTAGTTTGCGTGGATCAATGATCCCAAATCCCTGGTAGAATGTCGGGTCTCCTAGAAGTCCGTTCTGAATGTTTGATGTGTTCTTCTTGAAAATCGTCCTGTAGTCTTCTGCCATGTCGAGTTTAATCCTCAGTCCCTTGCTCCTCTTGTATGACAACACGAGTGCCGCTACACCTACAGCAAACGGACAGGCCATACTGGTTCCCGAAAGGATAGCGTACCAGTTATCAGGAACGGTTGAGAATATCTTGTCTCCCGGTGCCATGAAGTCCAGGTCTTTACCTGTGTTGGAAAACGTGGCCCTCTTCAGTTCCTCGGTGATCGCCCCAATAGCTATGGTTTCCGGGTACAGAGCCGGATAAAACACGTTCTGTGTTAGTCCTGCGTTACCCGCAGCACAAAATGTAACGACGTTCTTAGATGCGGCGTATTGCAGAGCCTTCTTGACCTCCTGTGTCGGGCGAGGCGAACCCAGAGACATAGCCAGGATGTCCGCCCCATTATCCACAGCCCAACGTATGCCTTTAGCCACATTTAGCAAGCTGCCATTGCCATGACGATCTAGCACCTTTACTGGAAGGACTTTGGCCTTTGGTGCTACACCAACCATGCCTATGTCGTTATTGCTTGCTACAATAATACCAGTGACATGCGTACCATGCTGGTTATCGTCGTCTGGTAGTTTAGCTTCGTTGACGAAATTCTTCCCAGGTAACAGGTTCTCGGCTAGGTCTGGGTGATCCAGGTCGCAACCGGTGTCTAACACTGCGATGGTTACACCTTCGCCCTGGGTTAGATTCCAGGCGTCGGGCAAGCTGAATGCGGTTATATTCCATCCAACTTTCTGGCGGGCGTCTTGCAGCGATAGTACCTCCTCGACCTCAAATGGAGGTAATTTGCATTTCTTATCCGTTCGTTGGTTGCTGGTTTTCTTCTTCCGTGCCATTTTCCTCCTTTGGAACCATAGCCCCCTCGTTGTACTTGCTAACCAGGAAGTCGATGGCGTTTCCTACAACTACGTTGATGACGAAGGCTTTGATGGCTGGTACAAATGGCCGCAACCAAAAGGGCATGATTTCTTTGACAGTGAAATCAAATAGTTTGGTCACAGCCATCATAACGACCGCCTTTTTGTCAGCACCGGCAGGGATGATCGGTTCTACGTACTGGATCAATCCATCTAGCGACTTCAACAGAAATTTAACTACTTGATGTATCTTGCTGCTTGGAATTTTCTTCCAAAACTCCCACCAACGTGGTCCTTTTTCTTTCTGCTCGGCAGCATACTCCTCGGCGAGTGCATTGACGTAATCTTCTACTGCATTGATCTGTTCTTGCGTTAGCATATGAAGTGACATATTGCCTCCTTAACACTATCTAGCCTTCTGACAGGAGGATTTAGGTTAGGTTACACAAGGCTCATCTTGAAGCCTGCTGATCTGATCTTCTAGGTAAGCTGTTGCCAGAGCGGAAGCCTCGGCTGCGGTGCAAAGTTCGCTTTCTAGCCAGACACGATTTGTGGTGTCTTTGTAGACTATTGTGTAGTAGCTACCCTGCACATCATTGACGAGGATGGACTTGATGTATACTCGTTCGATTTTACCTTCGTCTGCGGCTTTGGCACACACGTAGGCAACTTCATTGACAAGGAACTTGACTGCGTAGATGTATTTAACGACGACGCCAGCACACCCCTTAACCCTCAACCCTCCAGTGGCAACGTAAATCGGCATGTTCTATATATGAAAACGGCCCGCTGAAAGCGGGCCGTTTTTGATTTATGCTACCTTCCTAATCGACCAGTCTACGGCTTGGTCTGTACCGCTGATCTTTTTCAGCGTCATGTCCCAACCGTGCATTAGGATGAGTGTGGGACTTACCCAAATAAGCTGGGCCTGGACTCCAGCAAAATGAGCAATATAAATGGCTCGCTGAGTGCTACTGGATAACACCTTCTCATATGGCGGGCTTTTCTATTACATCACTAGGGCGGCGAACTCTTTTGAGAGGTCGGCTATAGCTGCTGACAGCTTTTGAACCATCTCGTGGTCCTCGTTTTCTGCCGCCGTTTGTAGTTCGACAAGTACAGCAGCCTTCTTCTGCCTGATGTGCTTGAGTGCTTTGACGACATCACGGAGCTTGGTGCAGTCCTCAAACCGCTCTTCACGGATCGCACTCGCCAACTTTTGTTCAAACGTGTCGATAGCCTCGTCTATCTTAGATCGAGGTCCACGGACCAGTCCTGCAACTGGTTGTTCTTCATCAACCGTGAGTTTCTCTAGCTCCAATTTCGGCTTCTTGCCGACATGTTGCGTGGTGCCGTGAATTTGCTGAATTGCTATATCCATTTGGTCCTTAAAATGGACATAGCAATGCGAGCAACCCATACGGCCTGTCTTCTGTATCTCTGCAAATGAGATACCGCAGGCCGGGCAGACATTTGCTAGTTGTTGGACTTGCTCATGATGCACCACAACAGGCTTGCCTTGGCTCTGGAAGTATGCCAGCAACTCAGATAGAAGCTGCCCCGGTGTGGCTGGCTGGTCGGATTTCGGTCCCTGATATTGTGAATGTTGCGGATTGTGAGGATGCAAGACCGGCAGTTGCGGCGGCACACTCAGTTTCTCGCTATTCAAGTAGACGGAGGCACACTGGTGACACAGACGTATCACCTTGGCGTTGCCATCAACAATCTCATTGATGACCACATTCTTCGGCAGTGTGCAAGGCTTGCCTGTTACGGGGCAGATCATTTATTGTCCTTCTTTCTCTCGATCAGTTTGTGGTGGTCGTGGAAATCCTTGACCTGTTGCTGGTACAACTTGGCATCCTTTTCAGGAATTTCCTTTGTGTACTTGCTCAGCGTGTCCTCCATGATCTTCTCGAACTTGACGGCATGATCCTTCCGAATCTGAGTTAGCTTCTTGATCGATTCTTCTATATCCGTCTTGTCGGGATTGCGGTCGGTCTTTTCCAGGTCTTCCTTGGTAGTCGCCTTATATCGTTCGGGAGCAGTCGTAGCTTCCTTCGCCCAGGCTTGATTCAATCCGGCGAGTTGTTTGCTGAGATTCTCGGCCTGGAGCAAGTAGAAAAGGTCTCTCTCGAAATCAGTCAGGTCTTTCAGTTTGGCTGTTTTCTTGGTTTTGGTATTTTCCAACTCGTAGTCCTTGTAGAACTCCGGGCTGTTGATGTTTTTACTCCAGTTCTCGGCGTTCTTCAGTGCTTCAAGATAATCCTTGACTTTCGGGCCGTCATCCTTCTGGGTGTAGGCAGAGCCGGTCACAAACAAAAGGCTGGTGAAGGCTAGAGCTAGGCTTAGCGGGACAATGCATTTCATGATTGGCTCCCTTGTAAGGGTGAAGTTTGATAACCTATTCTAGTAGTTTGGCGAAAAAGATCAAATCCAATTATATCTGAATCGGAGAGCCAGTAATCCTTAGATCGAAACCATCTAGAAACAGAGCGGCTGTATTTGGAGTTACAGTACGCTCAATCCAAACAGGGACACTCTCGCCCGCACGTAGTATACCTATGTTGATGGGGTTTATTTTTTTGGCATTGAGGAAATCTACGCCGAATGGCTTCTGGTTGTCAAAGTCTATAGACGGTGCTATCTGGTTAATCGGGGCACCGTCTACTAGTTTGGCGGCACTAACGGTAAACGAACCGACCAAGTTAGTGGTGTTCACAACGGTAAGCAAGTCGTGGAACTTCTTGTCATCGTCGCCAGCAAAATGTATCTCGAAGAATCTAGTGCCTCCAGCGGTCGAGACGTTGACAAACACGCCGGATAGCAGGCTCAGATTATTCAGTTCGTCCTCTAGATTCTGGCCCCAGACGTTCAAATCGCTGTCATAGTTCCAGTTGAAAGTTTGATTTTCGTACTGCATCACCAGAAACCCGCCAGAAACGGGGCCGCTGATTGCAACTCGCTGGATGTCTCTGGAGGTTTCTACGCCAATTTTCAACGTGGCACCACCAAGGATATCGTTAGCCATGTAGAGCGAAACATCGAACAGCGAATCTGTGCTATGATTATTGAAAATGTAGATGCAGCGGTAATCTACCTTGCCAGTGCCAGCACTCTCCTTTTGGGTGTCGGGAAAAAGGTTGTTTAACAAATTACCAATTACAATTGCAGAGGGATCACCGCCAAGGGATTCGGCGGGATCATTGTTTGCCGTACCCCCAGAGTAAACGAAAACTATGTCATTCGCACCTATAGCCATTATTTCCCTCGTTTCAAAATGTACCGGACATTTCTAGGTGTGTAGCCCGTCATCTGTGCTATAGTAGAGACGTTAAAAAATGGATTTTCCGCCAGAGCTAAGACATTGTGGTGGTTTGTCACCTGCCGGTTCGGTCTTCCGTGTTTGTGCAGGATTCGATAGACTTCCGCAACGGATTTCCCTGTCTTTAGTGCGATGTCTCGCACCTTCATCCCTGGGTCGCCAAAATACATGTTGGCAACCTCGAACTCCGAATATTGCTTTAGTTCTGTCAAGAAGTCCTTAAAAGAGAAGTCCATACCCTATTTAGATAGACGGAACGTAATTCCTGTTATTGACGCTTTGTTCCATAGCAGGTAGAATCTAGCTGGTTCAGAGGAGGAATTTCTATATGGCGGTCTTCAGCTTCGGGAGCGATCCCGAATTCATGCTTTGGAAAAATGGCATTTTCTACAGTGCCATTAACATCGTGCCGGGCAGCAAAAAGGCCTGTTACGTTATAGACGGCTGCAACTTTTACTACGACAATGTGTTGGCAGAATGCACGATTCAGCCAGCGAAAACCAAAAAAGAAACAGTCAAGAATATCCGCAAGTCTCTCACGTTGTACGCCAACTTGGTCAGGCCCTATTACCTCGTTCCCAGGGCTTCACACCGCTACGATTGGAACCAGTTGAAGAGCAAAGAAGCACTAGAAGCCGGGTGCGATCCAGAATGGTGTGCCTATAGTCTGGAAGTAAAAAAGCCTGACAAGGTGTTTTTCCGCAAGAACAACCTGCGGAGTGGCGGCGGACATATTCACCTTGGCTCAAAGACAATTATCAAAAAGCAGCGTGGGCTGATCTTCACCACTAGGATGCTCGATCTCTTCCTGGGCATTCCTAGCATCCTCCTAGACCACGATACCTCCTCACCAGAGCGTCGGAAACTCTACGGCCTTGCCGGTAGATTCCGCAAGCCAGACTACGGTGTAGAGTATCGATCTATCGGTAACTTCTGGCTCGCTAGCCCAAAGTTGGTTGAGTTGGTCTATGACATCTGCGATTTCACCCTGGGGTTCATAGACGCCGACAAGCATCTAGAATTCTGGACTATTGACGAAGAGCGTCTGGCTTCAGATGACGCTTGGAATGATGAGAGCTTCAACCCGGCAGACTGCCACAAATGCCACGGTTATGATGTGGCAGCGTTGAGAGACGCCATCGATAATTCCAATAAAGCCAAAGCCAGGAAATTCATGGACTTCCTGAAACAACAGATGCCTTCCAAGCTCTATGAAGACATTTGCAGCCTTGCAGATCATCCTGATTTCGAGATGTACAAAGAATGGAGACTCAAATGATTGAAATCTACCCGACCCTCATCAATCCCACTCTCGCCAAGAAATGTATCATCTTCATGGCTGGCCGAGGCGGTACGACAAGAGGGCGGCATTTTGAACTCTACAAAGAGCAGCTAGAGAAAATGAAGGCGGAGAATGTGTTACTTGTCGGGGCTGCTGCGATCAAGGAATACTACCAACAGCCCAGGGGTCCACACGACCAAGCTGAAGCTATTCGTGGTCAAGGCAAAGCAGTAGGCCAGATTATGAATCTGGTTCTATCTATGGAACATGATTACGAAGTGAAAAGAGAGAACATCTGGTTGGCTGGCTTTTCAGCCGGGGCTGTAATGGCTGTGATGACGGCGGTTCAGGCGACAAAACACTTTGGCGGCGTCATCGCACACAACGGTGCCATACTAGAACCGAACAACATTCCCGAAGCCAATGGCATGAAGACACCGTTTGCATTGTTCCACACAAAGGACGACAGTGTATTCAAGTGGGACGAACGATATCTGCCAATGAAGAAGGCACTAATCGACAAGAAGTACAATGTGACTTGTTTCGAGACTAAAGAAGGCGGGCACACTATTTCCCAAGAACAAATAGAACAAGCTTGTTCGTTTATCTCCCGGCTACACGCATAACAGTCATTCTGCCTGGAGGAACTTGAGCCTTCAATCCAGTCAAAGCTACTTCTTCGGGCGTAATAGGCTGGAGATGTACCTTCAACCCGGTTTGCTGCTTAGAAAGTTCCAAAGCAAGAACCGGGAATTCCTTTTTGAACTCCTCCCAATCGAAACCTGGGGCTAGTTTCAATTCCTTGCCAAGAAGTACAAAGTATTTGTTGAGAGGCGAATCTGCGGCTAGTCTGCCAACATAGGCGTGATCGAAGTCGCTAAGAATGATCATCTTTTGGGGAGGGTAATCACCGTAGACGTAGTAGCAACTAGTTTGAGCCACTACTTCGGTGAACATGGCCTGGGCTGCCAAACATTTTCCAGCCTTAACCTGATCTGGGTTACAAAGGGTCTTCAAATGCCGGTTGTAGGCCCCATACTCGCCTCTGGCAGAGAAGGGGTGCTGTCCGGCGTAGTGTGAAATGATGTCATGAACGCCTCTGCCACGAACATTGGTCTCGTTATCCCAAGCTGGATGATCCCTCTTATTTGAATCGGCGTCAGGGCCGGGTTTCTCGGCGTAGACATTTACCACTGGTTTTTTAATTCCGGCTGCTTTTTGGGTGTTGATGGCCTGAGTCATCTGCCTCATGCTCTTGTAAGGATCATCCATCGTCGGATTCATGACCCACCTACTCTTCAAAAAGTTATATTGCCTGCCGATCTTCCTTTGCAGGTCTTCGTAAGCGGCCCTGGCCCCAGGCTCTTCTGAAGAGGCGATCATGTAAGATGCAGCCACAAGCCGCTGGAAAATGGAGCCTTTGTAGCTTCCCTTTAGAGCGAGTGCTTCTTGAAGTGATAACCAATTGACGAAATCCATGTCTTATCTACTATGTCTGCGAAGTTTTCTGCATTCCTCCTTCATCCACTCCTTGAACTCCGATGAACGGCACTCGTTGCACGTCCATTTCATGCCAATGTAGCGAAAAATGTCCAACTCAAGATACAAACGCTTCTTGTGAATGAAACATATTTCGCCACACTGCCCGCACCATAACTTTTTACGCCCCGGCTTGGCATCCTCGTTAAAGCGATAATGTTTGGCAAGATAGGCTTCAACGGGGTCCACAGATGAACGGTGGTTCACCGAGAACTTCGGTACAACGGCTTCCCGTTTGGCTTTCTTTCGCTTTTTGGGGAGGTTGTCGTAGTAATCACGAAGAGGCCCTGGCATAGCAGGCACAGGAAACTTGGTGCCACGCAACCACTGATATGTTGCTCCTGTTTCGCAAACAAAGCTGGGAGGGACTACGGATTGGTGCCCATTGCCACGAAATTCTATGTTTTGATAGACAATTCTGGTTAGATCGGGGTCTGGAGAAAGAAAAAGATGGTGCTGGGACTTGGAACTACGCCACGTAGGATGTGGGTAATCTCCGATGAGCTTCTGTAGCGTGGCATTTGCTTCCTCGTCGTCGCCCTCAACATCTACGACATCTCCCAGCAAAATGCCTATATTGGCACCGGGATAGACGTAGAAACCCTCTCTACATCGCTCGACGGACCAGTCCTTATTCCAGCCCATACCAATCGGTCTTTTTGACGAGCGGTGTAATGGAATAGGCTTGAGTCCCTGACCAATGTATGCTTCGACAAAATCAGCAATGAAAGCTTCCTTTGGCATAATCAAAGTATTATACCAGACTGTCGAAAACCATCAAGCCTTGTATTTCACGGCCTCGATTATCTGCGATCTAGTCAGCGTCTCTACCTTGATACTGTGTTTGTGTGCCCAATCAGCAATTTTGGCGTATATAGCTAACCGATCCCTTCTCAGCCAATAGTTGGTAAGTGCCATTGATCTCCCCGTTCTTATTAACGGTGGAGTTAGATATACCAGATTCTATAGATAACGCAATAGCTACTCTAGACATTTTTGCCAAAATAGAATAAATTGTACCACGACCTAGAAAGGGAAACCTACATGAAAGTTTTCGTTACTGGCGGGACCGGCTTCATCGGCTCAAATCTAGTCAAAGAACTAGTAAAGAGAGGGCATAGAGTAGTGGCGACTGGTTGCAAAACCGAGGTCAAATTACATGGCGACGTGCAATTTCTCGGTCTGCATTTAATGGGCATCAACTGGCACGCCCTGGACGGTATAGATGCCGTGGTGCATCTTGCGGCCAATAACGACACGATGGACCGGGATAGGCAAGAGATGTTCTTGGCTAATGTAGACTCTTCGGTAAAGTTGATGTATGAGGCAGGGTGCCGTGGTGCTAAGAGCTTTGTATACGCCTCTAGTTGTGCCGTGTACGGTTCCGCTCCTGCTCCTTATGTCGAAGATGAAACAGTTCCAGTTCCACTCAATGTATATGGTGAATCCAAGCTATACATAGAAAAGGAAGCCGAGGTCTATTGGAACAGGGTGGGCACAACTTCGCTTCAAAAGATGCCGATGATTGGGCTGAGATTCTCGAACGTGTACGGCCCAGGAGAGGATCACAAGGGAAAACGAGCCAGCATGGTGCATCAGATCATACAGAAAATGCTACGAGGGCAGTCGCCACGGCTATTCGAGTTCGGCGAACAACAAAGGGATTGGGTCTATGTAGACGACGTGGTGCAGGCAATTGTACTCGCATTAGAGTACACAGGTCCACACGTAGTTCTCAATTGCGGCAGCGGTAAAGCTGAGTCTTTCAACAAAATCGTACAGATAGCCAACAAGCTAATTCGTACAAACAACGGGCTAATTCCGCTCGACATCCTGTATGTGGCTAACCCTAGCCCAGAGACCTACCAGGATTTTACTCTCTGCGATATGAGCAAAGCCGAAAGAGTGCTTGGTCACAAACCTAAATACGACCTGGAGGCGGGCATAGCCGCCCTCTTGAAATAAAAAAATCAATGGGCCGGAAAACCGGCCCATTGATTTTGGAGGTTATTGGAGTTACTTATAGCTGACCGATTCTGGTTGCAGGCGAAAATCCAGGTTCTCCTGGTTTTGGCTGAGTCTCGCCTTGCGGCACTTGAGCCAAAGCTAAAGCGTTAGGGTCTATCTCTGGAAAAAGTGCATCCTCTCGCACGCTGATGCCATCCCAATTCTTCTGATTTGGGTCTGGACCAATCATGCCCATGACGGAGTTCCACCAATCGGTTTCCTCCTTCGTCATTTGCTTCTTGGCACCCTTCTTCATTGTCTTGCAGGAACATTTGGACATCATCTTGTTGCAGCCCTTACACTTGCCGTCGTCCTTCTTCATGCCCTTCTTCATTATCTCACCCTTGGCAAACGGCGGCTTCTTACCCTTGCCCTTCTTCGGCGGTGGAGGCATATCCATGTCTTCTTCGTCACCCATGCCTTCTTCGTCACTCATGCCTTCTTCGTCGCCCAGGTCTAGTTCCTCATCGCCCAGGCCCTCTTCGTCGCCTAGTTCTTCGTCGCCCAGACCTTCCTCATCATCCAAACTGACTTTTTCCTCGTCGTCCAGGCCCTCTTCATCACCTAGTTCAAGGTCGGCATCGTCTAGCTTTGGATCAAGTTCTTCTTCGTCTTCAGGAACATCCTTGCCGAACATCTTTTTCTTCATCTTCTTGGCTTCTAATAGCTTCCACTTTGCAAGCCAATCAGAAGCTCCAGTTGACCCGACAATACCGCCAACAGTAGCGGGCCGAGCAACACCTAGAGTGAACGATGTTCCGGTTACGGACTCGTTTAAGTCTCTCCATTCCTTAAATGTCAGCATGTGTTGTCTCCAAAAATCTTGTATCTAATACCAATTGCTGGTAAACTATATATGTAGGAGTGCCCGAATTCAACCAGGCACCGTCCATTTCTTATTATCTTATCTAGGAGGCAATATGAAGAAATTCATAGCTACAATCGGTCTGTTGGCCTTGGGACTTTTTGCATTTGGATCAACGGCTCAAGCACAGCAAAGGCACAATCACCCAAACAACAACCATCACTACAACCAGTACAACAACCACAACAACTGTAACCCGTACCCGTATCCGCACCATCATCACTATCCAAGGCCGTACCCATATCCTTATCCATACGTGAACCCCTACTACCCGTATTACCCGTACCCGTATTACCCGTACCCGTATTATCCACACAGCTACTTCCAGTTTCAGCTTAGGATTCGTTAATGAAAAATCACCTACTCAGGGCGGCAGTCATCATCGTTGGCCTAGTTCTAGGTTGGAACGGGTTTAAGTGGTGGTACAGTCGCCAGTTTGCATTGGAGTACATCCAAGAAGACTTCCTACAAAACAGGAAGAATGAGATGACTCCTATAATTCCGCAGCAACAAACCGAAGAAATGAAAATAATCGAGGCGATAAACACTAGAAACGCCTCGATCAATTCGGTAAGCTGTAATGTGGATATCCGGGCTACCCACCAATTCACGGTGAAGCTCACCGCAGTCATTCGCCATGAAAAGAAGCTCCGGTTCCGAATGCAGACAAATTCAGTTCTAGGTAGGGAATCAGACATCGGTTCTAACGATACGCACTTCTGGTTCTGGTCTAAAAGGATGGACCCGCCCTACCTGTTTTTTGGGCGGCACGAGAACCTGATGAAGAGCAGATTGCGGACACCCTTTAACCCTGAGTGGCTTGTAGAACTGTTGGGCGTTGGGGATATAAACTACCAGAATGCTTTCGTCGTAAGAAACGGCAAGCTCGTAGCCATCCTGCAACCGAAAACAAGTACGAACGGTGAACAAATCACCAAAGTCACATTGATCGATCCAGAGAGAATGGTGGTGGTGGGCCACTATCTCTATGATTCGGCGGATAAACTGATCGCCAGTGCTGAGGTAGAAAGTTTGTTGACTACCAACACCGGCCATATCGTTCCACGCAAGTTGAAAATGATCTGGCACGAAGAAGGTGTATTAGTAGAATGGACTCTGCGGGACATCAGAATCAACGCCCCACAGAGTCCATCTAGCTGGCAAATGCCAGACGTAAGACAAAAAATGGAGTTAGGCAACTAACATTACTTGCCGAACTTCTTGAGAATAGTTTCTCTCCTCTTCTTTTCAATGGCTAGCCGTTCCTTGTTCATGCCAGCGGGACTTTTTTGTTGTTGCACTGCCAAAGCCCTCAACTCGGTTGGAGACTTTGCGGCAGCCAAACCCCCCTGGATCGATCTTTGAGCAGGCGTGACCACCGGCCTTGCTCCCGCCACGTTTCTGATTGGCCTTCCACCACCGCAGCCACATCCCATAGTGTACCTCCAACTAAGCAAATATCTTTCTTCTGGGCTTCTGAACCTTGTCCACGGCTTCCTTTTTCTGTGTAGAGACAATGTTCGCACTCTTGTGACCGCACCCGCAGCCATTCTGTCTCGGTTGAACTTGTCGTCGCTGTGCTGGGTTCATGCTGTATATATCCTAGTAAGAAAACAATAAGGCTGGCAGTTGAACTGCCAGCCTTATTCGGAATCACCCAAGATGGACGTTAGCTTCTCTTGCTAGAGTTGCTCTTCTTGGCCTTCTTGCCCTTCGTTTCCTTCTTGATGGTCTTCTTTGCCTTCTTCGGAGTCTCCTTAGAGGCGGTAGTCTTCTTACTCATTACGATTATCTCCTTTGTTGAGGTAAGTGAACTAGTAGAGAATCATTGTATCAAAAAATCACAGCACGAGAAAACTTTTGTATCCTCCATGTCAAAATTCTTATCGTGTTGTAGATTACCGACACATCCTCCTAACGTCGGTATCAACAACCTCTTGCCAGGAGGGCGGTATCTCTTGGTGTAGAACTTGATTATAGCCTCCTCGTATTTTTTGTAGAGCTTGTGCATACGCACCCCTGGAATGTGTTTTGAGAGATTGAAGCAAGCAAGGATGTTTGAGACGGTCTTGAGGGCGTAATGTATCTTGACCTTCTTCCGGCCACGACCAACCTTGTTGAAGTCGATGAACCAAGTCAATGAATCTGGATCGTAACTGAAAACGGGATTGAGGAGGCCGACCTTCTCATGTGCGTCTATGTAGTCCTCGATCTCCGAGAGGAACATAGACCTGCGGTGTCCAAGGTAGAAGACGTTGTAGAAGTAACCAGGGATGGTGCGGAAAGTCAGGGCCAAGATATTCTTGTTGACCTTGGTGTTGAAGTTGTGACGCAAGCAAAAGGGGCAGAAGAACTCGCTACCGGAGAGTTTTTCGCAGATGCCCCTGATTTCCGGGTAGAGACCTACGGTTTTTTCGCAAAAGCTGCATGTGAAATGTATCTTCTCAGATAATTCGTTCTTAACTGCCTTCTTTGGCAACAGTCGCACATTTTTGACGCTTACGCTCATCTATCCTACACCCAAGGGCCTAGATTCAGGAATGCTATCAGAACTTCCGAAAAAAATCAATTTTCGCCCTATATACCAAAGGAATTCCAACTCGAAATAAGCGAGGTATACCTTATGAAGACATTCATGCAATGGGCTGAGACAAACAAGCACGACCTGAGTTTTCTAGTTACAGATGCCCCAGAGGGCAAGGATACTGTGGACGAGAAGACCAAGCGTGCCGGTATCAGCGATAACTATCCTGATGCCTACGTGAAGAAGCAATATCCTCACAAGTATTTCAACCCGATTTCCGCCACGGCTGACAGCCAGCTAGGTGGGAAGATTGGCAGCTAAACAAAAAGCCCGGCGTAAGCCGGGCTTTTTGTTTATAGATTGTGATTCCAAGCTCGCTCGTCCTCAGAATAAAGTTCATTCTGTTCTCTCAGACTCAGCACGTAGTCCAATGCACGCTCTACATCCATAGAGTCATGGATGTAGTTTTCCATGTTCCTAAGCCGTTCGTACTTAGCATATCGGTTCGGCGGATTCTTAGCCGTAGATAGGTCTACAAAATCGACCTTGGAAGGTACTGCCTTGGAACTGGACTTGCCGGATTTATTTGCAGTGGGTGCCGACTTGCTGCCGCAATTGCTAGCACCACCTGGGCCGCAGCAAGACCCACTAGTGGAAGGATTCAACACCTTCTGGATTCGTTTCTCGTGATCTTTCTGAACGACTGTCTTATCGTCATCGTCATCTGGCACATCTAGTCGCTCCCAATAACCCCACTGATCTTCATTCTGCGGGTTCTGAACGACCATGCCCGACTTGTAATACTTTTGGATGATCTGTTCGACACGTTCTTTGGTCAGGTTGGCTTCTTTTGATATAGCAGACGTACTTCGCCACTTGTACTTCGGATGACGTGCTAGTGCTATAAAGAAACGCTGTTCCTCATCACCTTCTTTGGTGCCTTGAGGATATACCTGCGTCCACTTCTTCAACTTCTTTTTATTCGCCATAGTATTTTTCTCCAAACTACTATAGATAGAGTGTAGCTAATTAGATCGGCTGGCACAATATCTAAGTAACAGCCGAAGAAAAAAGAAAGGTCAGTATGGGCAAAATCAACCGTCTCAGTAAGAGAGTAACCAAGTACGAAGCTCTCGCACAACAGCGTGAGCGACTGGAGTATAAGACGAAAGGCGAAGGACTCTATCTATATAGAAACAAGTCCAAGGATGCAACATTAGAGTTGCCAAAGCCAACCACATCAGGCCAACGTGTCGTTCAACCGCTGGGAGAGTGGCAAGGCGACAACTACTACATGCAGTTGGTGAGGACCAATCTAGCAACTCTCGTCCGTGAAATTATATCTCCAACAGAGGAAAAAGCCATGAACGAAAAGAAACTCATTCTAGATCAACCCGACCGTGTGACCGTCAAAGGCACTGTCGAGCAGGTTTTGGTCGAGCCAAACGACGCAGAAGCAACCCCGCCGACGTCAACCAGAAGGACCAAGAGAGAGCATTCCAAGAAGAAAGAAACGCTCTTGAACGAGGCCCCGGTAGATGGGGTTGAGATCGTTTTGAGCTAACCCGAAAAAGACAATTTTATTCTAGAGCCGTCGTGCTTCCGCACGACGGCTCTTTCTACATCAGGCTTCTAGATTCCCCGAATTAGGCCACTTGACATCGGCTTCCCGGTGACTATAATGCTCGTAGCGGTTTGTGGCAACAGTGTTCTCTGAGGAGACCAAGAAATGGCGAACAGCATTCGTAGGCAAGTGATGCTGAAGCGAAAGTGCAGTCAGAAGACCAACGACAAGACCACGAAGAAACAGGTTGAGTACATCGCCAAGCGTTCCACCACCGGCTCTCGTGGCAAAGGCTGGGAGTACAAGGTCAAGAAAGCCGCTGCCCCAGTGAAGGTCGGCGAGTCGTGGATTTTCACGTATCGCATCGAGTACCAGAAGTCGGGCGGGCGAGGCGAGGCGTGGAAGGGTCAGTGGGCCGAAATCCTGAAGTACGTCATCGAGGTCGGCAACGGCACCAAGTACGGCAAATTTCCGTGGCGGGTCACGCACCCCGATGAGAAGGAGATCAAGGCAATTCTGGCCGAGGAAGGCTACCTGGAGGAGTTGGATCATGTCTTCATGCCGGACAACGAGCGTCCGACCGTGCATGACGACAAGTTACTGCCGATGGACGAGGACCACCAGAAGAAGTACGCCGACATCAGCTTCGACCGCAAGGACCACTTCACGCACATCTACGACCGTGATGCTCAGATCGAGCGGGTCATCTCGGCGATCAAGGCGGCTCAGGCTTCCTTGATGGAGAACCGCTTCCACTGCGTTCTCTACGGTCCTCCTGGCTGCGGAAAAACCGAAATTCTGCTCGCCGTCTGTACGATGCTCGGTCGTGAGGGCGAAGCCTACATCAAGCTAGATGCGACTAGCACCACCAAGGCCGGTATCGAGTCGCATCTACTCGACCCCAACACACTCATTCCTCCGGTTATCATGATCGAGGAAATCGAGAAGACGAACGAGATGGACCTGCGGTGGATGCTGGGCGTTCTAGACAAGCGTGGTGAGATTCGCAAGCTGAACTACCGCATCAACGCACGCCGCAACGTGCCGATGCTTTGCCTCGCCACGGTGAACAACATGGAGTTATTCAAGAACGTGCTGGCAGGTGCCCTTGCCAGCCGGTTCCCAAATAAGCTATACTGTCCTCGCCCTGGTCGGGAGATCATGAAGCGTATCCTCGAACGTGAGGTTGCCAAGTCCAAGGGCAAGACTGAGTGGATCGAACCCGCTCTCCAGTTTGCCGTGGACGACCTGGGTATCAACGACCCACGAGAGGTCACGCCAATCTGTCTCTGCGGTGGAGACGATCTCCTGAAGAAGACGTACCAGCGGTGGTACATTCACACGATGGAGCCGGGCGACCAGGAGAAGGCCAAGGAAAAGGCTCCGCACTGGTTCAAGGACTAGCGATCTAGCTGGTCCTAGAAAGGACTAGCAATGTTCGCACTACTCAAAAATGGGCGTCTTGTGAACCTCACGGCTTGCAGCACAGAGGTCACGAACGCCCTGGCCGATGGAACGGCTGACACAGTGAAGAAGGTCGAAACGCTTGACGAAGTGGCGGTACTGGTGAACAACCGGTGCAGCCACTTCGCCGTTGACCAAGACACGTCGGAAGACGCAGACGGCGTTCTCTCCGCTCTCGGACAATTCTTCGACAACATGCGAACCTCCATCGAGGATGGAGCCTCAAGTCTATATGAACAGGCCCGGTCTCTGTCCGGCAAGGACATCCTTACCAGGGCCGAGGCTGCATTCAAACAAGCGAGGGACGCAGGTGCCCAGAAGCTCGATGAGCTTCGGAAAGTCGTACACAAGGCCACCGAAAAAGTCGTACACAAGGCCACCGAAAAGAAGTAACGGGACAGTTGAAAGAAAATCGAAGACGCATGGAGCCAGTTCCAGAACCAAAACGGCAGATGTGCTATTAGTGGGGTCGAAATCAAGTTGGTCAGAAACTATAGCACTGCTCCTAGAAGGAAGCACCAAACAGCATCACTAGACAGGATTGACAGCACTAAAGGCTATGTCAAAGAAATGTGGCCTGGGTGCATAAAGCGGTACAACAAATAAAGTGGAACTTCACGCTCTCAGAACTCGTAGACTGGTGTGGTTTGATTTAGAGACATCAAAATGAGTAAGCTGGTTGTAGAAGTGTGTCGTGTTGAAAAGATCGAAGATCACCCAAACGCCAATCGTATGAAGTTGGCGACAATCAAGGGTTGGAAGACCTGTGTACGGCATGACCCAGAAACAGGCTGGACGCAATTCAAACCGGGTGATTTCTGTGTGTATTTTCCGCCCGACGCCATTCTGCCGCCTGCACTCGCCAACGACAGACTTGGGATCATGAAGTATCTCAAGGAACTGCCGAAAAACGAGCTAGGTGAACGCACGCCTGGAGGCAGAGTTGCAGCCACGAACTTGCGGGGATACCCCAGCTACGGTGTCATCATGAAGATTGATCCCAAGTGGGGCGATGACCCGAACTGGCCGGTCGGCACCGATCTAGCTGAACACTTCGGTGTCACCAAGTACGAACCGCCGTTGGACTGCACCGATGGAGACGCTGAAAAGCAATGCCCTCGCTTCTACGATTACACTTCCATCGAACACTACGGCAACTTCCCCGCTGCGTTCGATGCCGGTGAAGAAATTATTCTGACCGAAAAGGTCCACGGCAAGAACTGCCGAATGGGTCTGTGTCTGGACACAGATGAGAACTGCGTTCCGGGCTGGGTCTACATGTGTGGGTCGCACGACGTTCGCCGAAAGGAATGGTCTCCACAGAACCGCCGCTTCCAGGCTGCGGAGTTGATGGAGAGCATGATCGTCAGCGAAAAGGCACCGCCACTCGGCACCATCTTCCTATACAACGGAAGCTGGTGGAAAGTAGAAGAATGCTACGAGCGTCCCGTCAAGTCGATTCTGCTCGACGCCGAGGGCAAGCGGTACTTTGGGCCTGAAGAGATTCGGGCATACATCAAGACCGCTCGCTGCACGCAGGAAGGTGAGACGATCCTGCGGAAATCTGAATTCTGGGAGTTTCTAAACGACGGCGTAAAGGGCCTGCTGGAGTACATGCGGGACGAATATCCCTGGGATGGGAACAAGTTCAGCATCATCCTCTACGGCGAACTATACGGCAGTGGCGTTCAGGATATGACCTACGGTATGAGGACCAAGGGTTTCAGGGCCTTCGACCTTGCCTTGAACAACCTCTATCTGGATTTCGCCGTCAAGGTAGACCTGTTCAAGCGGTTCGGCATCGAGATGGTGCCGATTCTGTACCAAGGACCGTTTTCCCAGGAAGTGGTCGAAAAGCACACCAGCGGCCCGACTACCCTCTGTGAACCATCAGCGATCAAGAGTGGTTTCAAGGGGCGGGAAGGCGTGGTGATCTTGCCGACCAAGGAACGGCTCAGTCCTGTGATCGGAAAACGCTGCTGCCTGAAATCAGTGTCTACCGATTACCTCGCCCGGTCTGGCGGTACTGATTTCCACTAGGATTTTCCCTGGTTTCGAGCGGGCCTGCCTCACGGCAGGCCCGCTCTCTTGACACCTGAATTCAGGATGTCTAGAATTGCGACGGAGGTTGGGCGAGGCGTTTATGCCGGGTCTTTCGACCCTCCGACTCTGGGACACATATACGTCATCGACCAGACCGCACGGCTCTTTGACGAGTTGATCGTTGCCGTTGGCGACAACCCTGAAAAAAAGTTTTCTGAACGCAGCAGGATAGATATGCTGAAAGAGAGCATCCTGCTTTTGCAGCAACGTCTTCAAGGCGACCATCCCATCGAGAACATCCGAGTCGATCATTTCCGTAATCGGTTTCTCATTGACTACGCCAAAGAACAAAACGCAAAGTATATCATTCGAGGAATCCGCAACTCCCAGGATTTCGAGTTTGAGAAAGCAATGCGGTATCTCAATGCCGACCTCACGCCAGGGATAACAACCCTGTTCATTGTCCCTCCACGAGAGTTGGCTGAAATCAGTTCCAGTGTTGTGAAGGGGGTGTGTGGACCGGAGGGCTGGCAGCGTGTTGTCCAGTCTATGGTCCCACCCCCGGTCTGCTCAGCAAGTGCACCGTCAAAGACGTGGATGAGGAAGGCTAGCTCACTTGTGAGCCGAAGCCCGATAACGAAGTTCTCGCCGTTCAGATCGGCGAGGACCACGCCGGGCCGGACGGTTTCACCCTCATCGGTCAGTGGGGTGATGAACGAATCGTAGATGGAAAGCAGTGCTTCCTGCAATACGGTATTGCGGGGACTACGTACTGCAAAGCGTTACTAACCCCAACGACCGATGGATCGTGAAGCGTGGCCTCTACTTCTCCGACTATCTTCTTGGCAGAAACACTCAGAAAATCTGCTGCCTAGAAATACAACCTCCGCTACTCTAATAAATGACGGCGTGGTTTCCACGCCGTCATTTATGTTTTTGGAGGTTGAATGAAAGGTATTATTCTTGCAGGAGGTCTCGGCACACGCCTGCACCCTTTGACAAGGGTTACGAACAAGTGTTTGTTGCCGATCTACAACAAGCCCATGATATACTACCCGATTCAGAATCTAATCGATTCGGGTATCAACGACATTCTGCTCGTGTGTGGCGGTAATGCTGCCGGTGAATTCCTGAGAATCCTTGGGAATGGCGAAGAATTCGGCATCAAGCATCTACACTACACATATCAGAAGGAAGCGAGCGGCATTGCCCACGCTCTGGGATTGGCGAGAGAATTCTGTAACGGTCAGCCAATGACCGTAATGCTAGCAGACAACATTCTAGAGAACCCCGTTCGGGAACAAGTGCAGGAATTTTCGGCCAACCCTGTCGGAGCGAAAATCTTCCTCACCAAAGTTGCAAACCCATCTGCCTACGGCGTAGTTGAAGCTGATACCGAGGGGAATATCCTCAGTATAGAAGAAAAACCGAAGTATCCAAAGTCGGACGAGATTGCAATTGGACTCTACATGTACGATAATACCGTCTGGGAGTTCATTGACCAGCTAAAGCCATCTGCTCGTGGCGAGCTAGAGATCACCGACTTGAACAACCACTTCCTCCGAAATGGCAGACTCAAGGCACATCGAATCAACGGATGGTGGGCTGATTGCGGAGAGAACTTCGACATGTATTTAGACGCTTCTAACAAAGCGAGGGAATTATGGCATAAGAAGCGACGGTAAAACCCAAAAAGGACTGGTAGGATTTAATGTTTCTAGGCATAATAGGCGTGCAAGTAGTTGTACTAGCCTATTTGCTATGGGTGTGATATGTTGAAATCCGAAGCCTTGCAGATGTTGAATGAAAAAGTGTGTTCTTGTACGAAGTGCAATGAGCTAGCTCGTACAAGAACAAACCGTTTTTAGGGAAGGCAACCCTCGCTTCTCTAATTAACCGTCCTTCTTGGACGGTTTCTTCTTTTCTGGCTATACAACTCCCGCATTAGGCACTTCAAGCCATACCTCTCCCTCTCCGCACATCTTTTTCTCGGTCAAATAATGTAAGCAGTGTCGTTTACTAGAAGAAGGAAAACCGGAGAATATGACAACATGCGTTAAAATAATCAGGAAATCCAATGTTTCCGACCCGCTAGAACTGGTTAATCAAAACATGGTGATAGAAGATGGGTTGGAACATGGTAGGAGAAATAACCTTGAACGGCGTGCCTCGCTGGGATATGCTCGATGAGGCAAATAACCTGATTTCCAAATTAAAAACTACCAAGCCAAAATATGTTATTTACCGTGACCATGATAGAATAGGCTTCAAGAATCCCGCCGAAATCGGTTTCTTCATTACCTCCCTGAAACAACTGGATATGAAGATTATCACCGCCAACGACGAGCAGGTGGTCGATATGACCAACCTCGCTTCGACCATGCGGACGGTGCAAAACCAGTTAGCTTCATCAGCCGAGATTGAGAAGAAGGGATATAGGACACAAATTGCTCGCCGGAAGACTATCGAGAAGAAGTCTAGTCCTGGCAAGATGTGTGTCTATGACTATGACTGGATAGTATATAACCGTGAAGGCACTTTCAAATATAAGGTCATCTACGAAGGTTACAAAAAATGCGAAGGACGGCACTGGACTGACCCACCGAAGAATACCAGAAGTCATGCCAATGCGGTGGAAAGAATATCCAGACGGCAAACGAGAAGCATATCACGACCAGTGGGTTCAAAATAGTCACAACTGGATATTGCTCACGTCCGTTCCCATGATGGAAAAGGGCGACCGGAAGACTGAGATTGTTAATGTTGAGCGTGCCAAAGTTGTGAAAGATATATTTGACTTGGCTGACACTCCTAGTTACAAAACTCCTCACGAAATTGCCTGCATCTTCAACAATAAGGGCATCAAGAGCATGAGTAGGAAGTGGGATGCCAAGACAATAAAGTGCATCTTGTCAAACCCCATATACAAAGGGTATCCAGTCGATAATCAAACTTCAAAAGCAAAGACCGCTCGGTTGAATACTAATATAGTTACCGTGCCACCGACCAAGGAAGAACGAGCAGCAATACGCATTGTAGATATTGCACAATGGGACCGAGTGAATAAATATCTGCGAGATAATCAGACAGGATATAAACATTTTCGCCGTGCTAATCTCGGTGACTTTTGGGCAAAGTGCTTTTTGTTCTGCGGTAACTGCCAAGATATTTTTTACGTCGCCAATAGCACTAAATGGAAACCTTCCAAGAACTATCGCTGCGAGAAGTGTGGTGCCATAAAATCCCAATGCTAACGTCCTTTTTCTAGGTGAGGCTCCCGGTCAAAATGAAGACGGAACCGGAAGGCCCTTCGTCGGTAGGGCAGGTAGTTACTAGACGACATCATTTAATCATCTGCTGGGGCGACCGAATCGAGGATGTAACCATACGCTGAAAACTCGTAGTGGATTGACCCGTACTGGCCTTGTGGCAAGGCTCTTATCAAGTCGGAGAATTATGTCCTCGTTCCTGATTACTTTTCTCCCGATGTTCGCTGACCCATTACAATCAGCATTGATTACACGACCGTCACTGGAACGATAACGCCCACGACCCATGCGAGTACCAAAAAAACTCATGCTTCACACCAGCAACGTACTCTGGGAGCGGATTACGGTCAAAGAAACTGGCTTTGCTGGTGTAGAACTCCTCCGTGAAAATAACCTCAAGTTGCACGATAAACTTGGAAACATGGTGGAAGTAGTTTTCCAGTCGGAAGTACCATTTCTTACTTTCACGCTTGGTCTTGTGCCTGTTGAAATGCTTGTTGATGCTCTTGCAAATGCGACCGTATGGGAGAAGTCTGATCGGAAGTTATCATAGCAAGGTTATTCAACCCAATGTCAATACAGTTGTTCGGGACAGCTTGTTCGTATTGTACGTCCACGATGAAGCCAAATCGCTTGGGTGTAATGACCACTTATTTGTAGGCTCTGGTACTTTGGATACTGAAGCAGTCGTTGGTCGGCGTTATGGTGTTCGGTTTTTGCTTAACCTTGTTCTGTCCTCCTTTGATGGTTTCATTATAGAAGATGACCTGAGCCAGTTTGTCCTTGTAGTAGGGTGGCATGGGCATCTTGACGAACTTACTCTTGTCCTTTGACCACTTAAAGAAAGTGGCAGAGCGAGCTTTACAACAGGTCGAGCGTGACTACAATACGGGTGTGGTCAGGACAACTCAACAAATAGGAGAGAATGAACCATGCGAAAGGTCCATCTGGTCATCATCGACCCGCAGAATAGTTTTTGCAAAGTCGTTCCCCAAACCGACCAGCAGAAACTCCACGACGGCGAACTGTGCGTCACCGGGGCCTGGGAGGATATGGAACGGGTCGGCGACATGATCCGACGCCTGGGCAAGAAGCTGACGCAGATTCACATCACCCTCGATTCCCACCACCAGTGGCACATCGCTCACCCCTGCTGGTTCAAAGACAGCAAGGGTCAGCCTCCGGCCCCCTTCACCACCATGCGAGTAGAAAACGGGGTGATCATCGGTGCCCAATTCGATGCCAAGGGCGGTCTCCATGACGTGGGCGAGTATACGCCGACTCTCTTCGGCGAAACCTACAAGTGGACCTACAAGTATCTCACCGAACTGGCTTTGGGCGGTCGCTACCCGCACGTCATCTGGCCGTATCACTGTTTAATCGGCACGCCCGGTCACAACATCGTCGCCCCGCTGGAAGACGCCATCCTCGAATGGGAGCGTGTCGCTCGGCAGACCTGCGACAAGATCACCAAGGGGTCATGTCGTTTCGTGGAACACTTCTCGGCAGTTCGTGCCGAAGTAACCTACGACCAAGACCCCAACACCCAACTCAACACCGACTTCGTACAAATGCTCGGCCACGAGGCCGACGAGGTTCTGATCTCCGGTGAGGCCCTATCTCACTGTGTCGCCAACACTTTCCGAGACGTTGCCAACGAACTCGGCGACGACTTCGTGAAGAAGTGTGTGCTGCTCGAAGACGCCTCCAGCAACGTCGGCAACTTCGAGAGCTACGGCAAGAAATTCGTCACCGAGATGAAGGCTCGTGGAATGCGAGTCTCTACCACCAAGAAATACCTCAAGTAACCGGACTGACTATTCGCCCCATAGTCTTTCCCATATACCAGAAAGGAACTAGTCATGTCTGATGAACAGGCCCTTGAACAGCACAAGATCGGGCACTTCGGTTTCAGTGCCGTCCACATTGGCAATCTCGGTGCGGCGGAATACACGCTCGTCACCATCGTCTGCGATCGCAGCGGCAGTACCAACGGCTTCCAAGCCGATATGGAAGCTGCTCTGAAGGAAGTCATCAAGGCGTGTCAGTTCTCGCCACGAGCCAACAACCTTCTGATCCGTGTCCTAACGTTCGAGGACTCGCACAGCGAATTCCACGGCTTCAAGCTGCTGGAGCAGATCAACCTCGATGACTACAACGGGGCATTGGCACCGGACGGCTACACCGCCTGTTACGACGCCATGCTCGACGGCATCGAGGCAACCGACAACTTCGGCCAGCAGTTGGATGCCCAGGATTTCAACGTCAACGCTATCCTGTTCTTCATTACAGATGGCGATGACAACCGTTCCACGAACGGTACGACACAAATCAAGCAGGCACTCAGTAAGGCGGTGAAATCCGAGGCCCTGGAGAGCATCGTCACCATCCTGATCGGCGTGAACGTCATCGATCCGCACTTCAAGGAGCGGCTGGAGCAGGCTCACCAGCAGTGTGGTTTCACACAATTTATCGCTTTGGGCGATGCGAACAAGAAGACACTGGCAAAACTCGCTCAGTTCGTCAGCCAGTCGATCTCCTCGCAGTCTCAGGCGTTGGGAACAGGCGGTCCTTCCAAGAGCATCAACTTCTGAACTCTGTCCGTTTCGGAGTTGATTCTGACCACGCTGTTCGGAGCAAGACGCCCGGCCCGACATGTCGGGCCGGGCGTTCTTGTATTTACAGGCCAAAAACCAACACTACAATGGTCGTGAAAGAAGGACCGCAATGCTCAAATCGATTCTAGATACCGACCTGTATAAGCTGACGATGCAGCAGGCGGTATTGGAAAAATATCCTGATGCCCACGCCGTCTATACTTTCACGAACCGAAGGAAGTCCGACAAGTTCCCTGATAAGTTCGAGGACTACTTGGTTTCCGGCCTCATGGCCTTAACTAAGGTGGCGTTGTCGCCCGGTGAGGCAACATGGCTCGCCACGGCTTGCCCCTGGCTCAAGTCCTCCTACATCGAGTACCTCCGCAACTACCGTTTCAACTCTTCGGAACTGTTTTTGAAAGTCAGGAATGACGATCTCACTATCACCATCAACGGACCTTGGCACCGAACTATTCTGTGGGAAGTGCCGATGATGGCGATCATCAGTGAACTCTATTTTCAGCATGTAGTCACGGATTGGACGCACGAAGGGCAAGAAGAGAAGATCGCAAAGAAGGGTGAACTTTTTAAGGCAGAGCAGATACGTTGGTCGGACTTCGGTACTCGTCGCCGTCGCTCCTACAAATCACAAGATCGTGTCGTCAACATCTTCAAAGGCAACCCATTCTTCAGCGGCACAAGCAACGTCCATCTAGCCCACAAGTACACTGTCCGGCCAATCGGAACTATGGCCCACGAATGGATTATGGGCCACGCCGCTCTCTGCGGTCTGCGGTACGCCAACCGCTACGCCCTGCGTGCGTGGAACGATGTGTATCACGGCAACCTGGGGATTGCTCTTACCGACACCTACGGCACACCAGCTTTCTACAAGGACTTCGATGGCGTGTTAGCTCGTCTTTATGACGGCGTTCGGCATGACAGCGGTAGTCCCTTCGAGTTTGCCGATGCTGCGGTCGCTCATTACAAATCACTCAACATCAACCCAGCCCACAAGACCATCGTGTTCAGTGATAGTCTGGACCCTCCATTGGCAGTTCAGCTTGCTCAGCGGTGCCGTCAACTAGGAATCAACGCTGTTTTTGGTATTGGCACGAACCTCACGAATGATTATGATAGTGGCAAGCCGCTGAATATAGTCATCAAACTGCGTTCACTGAACGGTGTCGAGGTCGTTAAACTGAGTGACGATCTCAACAAGGCGACCGGCGATAATGACGCCGTGCGTGTCGCCAAGTGGACGTTCTGCAATACACCGCTCGATAAGCCAGGAGTTCAGAGCTACAAGAGGTAACTGATATGAACGACTTTGGCCTCGCACGCATCACCGTTGTCAGCCCGGAAGTCAAGGTTGGCAACCCAACATTCAATGCTTTCCAGGTTGCCGATGCGGTCAAGAAAAACCCTGGATCGCAAATTTATCTTTTCCCTGAGTTGGGGATTACCGGCTATACATGTGCCGATCTCTTCAACTCGGCTACACTTCTCGAACGGACTGTGGATAGTCTAGTCTGGCTCAGCGAGCAGACGTATATGAATGACGCCTTCGTTGTGGTCGGTTTACCTGTCAAAGCAGACGGCAGCCTCTACAACTGTGCCGCCGTTATTCACGCCGGGAAAATCCAGGGTCTCATCCCCAAGCAACATCTCCCGACGTACAAAGAATTCTATGAACGTCGTTGGTTTGCCCCAGCTACCGGCATGGAATCCAGGGCCATCAAGTTCGGGAATCTCTACATTCCTTTTGGTATCGATCTACTTTTCGAGGATGAAAACCACCCCAACATCCTCATTGGAATCGAGATTTGCGAGGATGTGTGGACTGTCATCCCGCCCAGCAGCTATCAAGCCTTAGCCGGGGCAACGATCCTCCTCAACCTCTCTGCCAGCAATGAAACAGTCGGCAAGGCCTCATATCGCCGTGATCTGGTTCTTAACCAATCTGGCCGCTGCATCGCTGCATATGCTTATGCCAGTTCTGGCTGGACAGAATCTACCACCGATCTAGTTTTTGGTGGTCACTGCATGATTGCCGAGAACGGTTTGATGCTTACGGAAACCCCCAAGTTTGAGCGGTCGGCAATGATTACTGCGGATGTTGATGTCGAAAAGCTGGTGCTGGAACGTGAACGCACTTCGAGCTTTGCTGACAACAAACGTCGGCAGGCTGTTCCGTTCCGCATCTTCCGAATAGCTCTGGAACAGCGGGGCGACGATAGGCTTATGCGGAGCGTGAATCCTCACCCCTTCGTTCCGCATAACACCAAAGAACTAGACGAACGCTGCAAGGAGATTTTTGGCATCCAGACTCGTGGCCTTGCAAAGCGAATCGAAACAGCCAATGTCAACCGCATGGTAATTGGTGTCTCCGGTGGTTTAGACTCTACGCTCGCTCTCTTGGTTGCAGCCAAAGCGTGTGATCTAGTTGGCAAGCCGCACAGTACCATCCTGGGGATTACCATGCCGGGTTTCGGCACAACAAGCCGGACCAAGAACAACGCCATCAAGTTGATGGAAGCATTGGGCGTCGAGCAGAAAACCATCGACATTCGCCCGGCTACCCTTCATGCCCTGTGTGATATACAACACAGGCCATTCGGGATTAAACTTGAAGCTCACTACCCGTATCCAGGCAGTGCGGTTGAAGCGTTGCAGGCACAACTTGCCAACCTGCCACACGACAATCGCCACGATCTGGTGTTCGAGAACGTCCAGGCTAGACTCAGGACGTTCCTGTTGATGTCGCATGGTTTCGTCGTCGGCACAGGCGATCTATCGGAGCTTGCCCTGGGCTGGTGTACGTACAACGGCGATCACATGTCGATGTACAATCCCAACTGTAGCATCCCAAAAACACTGGTGAAGTTCCTTGTGGAATATGTTGCAGAAAACGAAGTGAGAAACTTTGTTAACAGCGACAACACTCTGGTGGACATCTGCAAGACAACAATTTCTCCCGAACTGTTGCCAGCGGGTGCGGATGGCAACATTCTACAGTCCACCGAGGATGTTGTCGGCCCCTACGAACTGATTGACTTCTTCATGTTCTGTATGATCCGGTGCGGATACGGGCCGAAGAAGACTTTGTACCTCGCCGAACACGCTGAGTTCAATACAAAGTACACACGAGACCAACTGAAAAATTGGTTGAAGGCTTTCTATTTCCGGTTCTTCTCCTCGCAATTCAAGCGGTCTTGTGTGCCTGACGGCCCGAAGGTCGGGTCGGTTTCTCTGTCGCCGAGAGGCGACTGGCGTATGCCCAGCGATGCTGATGTATCAATTTGGGTCAGCGAGGTTGACGAAGCATGAACACCGACTCATTCTATGCCAAAGGTTCTACCCACCGTGAGAACCAGGACTACGCCACTCACGGCGAGAGAGAGGGGCAACCATTCGCTATCATTTCAGATGGATGTTCGTCTGCTCCACGCACTGATTTCGGGGCACGGATTCTGGTGCAAGCCGCCGTGCAATATCTCGGCGTGGCTGGATACAATGATGATTCATTTAGCCATAGTACGATCAATACGGCCCGTATTTGGTCACATGCCCTGGGCCTGCCTGATGATTGCCTCTGTGCTACGCTGCTCATGGCTATAGTTGCAAACGTAGATGTAGGAATGCCGCACGTTGACCAGCATATGTACAAGGTCTTCATCAGTGGCGATGGCTTTGTGGTTGCTCGGCACAAGGACCGCATGGAAATCCACGAATATAAATTTGCTCGTGGTGCCCCATGCTACCTTCGCTACAGCCTGGACCCCAAGATGTCCAAGGACTATTGGGCAAAGTTCGGCGATGAGGTCACACATCGCATCTACATGATCGACAACAACGGAAAATCCGACTACCAAAAGGAGACGAAGAAATATCCTGCCGCTCCGTTCTTCTTTAAGTTGGAGTTTCCCGTCTCCGACTACCTTTGGGTCGCAGTGGTCAGCGACGGCGGCGACTCTTTCTTGGAAACGGTGGACCACGGCACCGGCCTAGAACCAACCGATGTTCCGGCCAGTACCGTACTATTTGAGCTATTCAACTTCAAGAATTATCAAGGCGAGTTCGTCCAGCAACGGTGCAGTAAGGCTTTCAAGGAGTTCGGCAAGAAACGCTGGCAGAACGCCGACGACATTGCTGTTGGGGTGATTGCGAGGGACTGATATAAGAATCGGACTTCTAGGCGAGGCCTTTGACCCAATTACCTGTGCCCACATGGACATGGCTAGAGTTGGACTAGAAGTGTTCGATGAAGTCTAGCTCATGCCATGTAATACACATCCTTGGGACAAAGAAATGGCCCACGGCTCAGACCGTCTTCATATGATTGAGTTGGCGACTCAACACACCCCCAAAATAAAACCGTGCCCCTACGAACTAGAAATGGCACCAAGTTCGTACACCTACGATGTGGTGTGGAGCATGAGACATAAGGTGCGGTTCATGCCGATTGAATTCAGCATCATCGTTGGCATGGACAATGCCAACAAAATCAAGGAGTGGCATCGCTGGCAAGAACTGATCGAAATGATCCCTTTCCTTGTAGTAAAGAGAAGGGGCATCGAACAACAAACTGATTAGTTCCTGAAAGCTCCTCATATGTTCAAGGACATCGGGACGGTGACGGGCACACTGCAAACCAACTGCCTAGCCGTACCAATTAGTTCAACACTGGTACGGCGAACCATCAGAGAGGGCGGCGATGCCCGCCCATTTCTGCACTTGGACGTGTGGAACTACATCGACAAGAAGGGACTCTACAAGAAAGGTCCAGATGAATAAATGTTGCGTCTACATGGTGAATCAACATCCGCTGTACATGAACATGGCTTGTAACAGCATAGCCATGTTAAGGAAACATTCGGCCATTCCAGTTCGTGTACTGCTGATTACCGATTTCGCACGCACCACCTTCTCTAATACACGGAACTACCCCGGCTTGGAACTTGATGTGTCCGATGATGCTGTGAAACGGATGTCGGACAGGTTGGTTGTTAAGTGCGAGGAAATGGGAGCGGAAGTAAAGGTACTGAGTCCACACGCCGCCGAAACAGACTACATTCATTGCAACCAATCCTACATGGCTACGGAATGCCCAGAGGAACTGGTCATGAAAATGGATGCCGACACCTTCCTCTTCGGCGACATCGAGCCTGTTTTCAACGCATACGATGGATACGATGTAGTCGCCCTGGAAGCGGACTGGTTCAAGAAAGAAAAAGAATGGAAGCCTGAATGGTTCGGGAATCAGACGCCACTCTCTACAGCGGTGATTCTGTTCCGAAACGAAACGGCCAAACGCTGGGGAGAATTCTTGCCAGGGATGTGTCGGGCGTATGCCGAGGGCGACTCTGACGCCGCTATCTGGGCACGAAACAGAAAAATCTTGTATTTGCGGGACGAACTTTCCTTAACACCATTCGTCATCTGCAATACACTGAAATGGAGGCTGTTCAGGGAAGAACACTGTTGCCAGATCAGTGCCCCGGAGTTTTGGAAAAACATCATTGCACACGCCTTCGGCTACAATTGGCTGAAGGCTTATCAGATGCTCACAGGGAGCAAAGACTTGCCGTTGAGGGCCGCTCAATGAAGCTCTACTTGAAGGGAAGTGGCACCGAAATCAACCTGGATCAGCGGGACTTCATTGCCAAAGGCGGCGAGGGCAGCATCTTCGGCAAGGGGGCGATTGCCTACAAAGTCTATGACGACCCGCACAAGATGATCCCCGTTGCCAAGATCGGCGAACTAGCCGTCCTCGATCATCCGAACATCATCAAGCCAGACGTTGTGTTGCTAGACGGCAAGAACAAGCCCATCGGCTACACAATGCGATTGCTGAACAACACTCACGTCCTCGTCTCTTTGTTTACCAAAGCCTTCCGCTTGCGTAATGGTATTGACGACGCCATGATGCTCCATCTGGTCAGGGAACTTCAAAAACTCGTGGCGTTCGTTCACAGCAAACGTATCCTCATCGTTGACCTGAACGAGATGAACTTCCTCACGGATGCCGGGTTCAAGGACATCTACGGCATAGATGTCAATTCATACCAAACGCCCGGCTTTCCAGCGACAGCAATTATGGATACGATTCGTGACCGCCACATGACGGGCCACAATTTCAACCAGAACACCGACTGGTTTAGCTGGGCCGTTGTTGCCTTTCAAATGCTGATTGGCATTCATCCGTATAAGGGATCGCATCCCGACTTTGAGACGATGCCCAAGGACGAGCGACTGAATGCTCGTATGACTAGAAACGTCTCGGTCTTTCACAAGAATGCTACATGGCCCAAGGTGTGTCAGCCATTCGATGTCATCCCGCCAACGCTCAAGGGCTGGTTCGTTGACGTGTTTGAGCGTGGACATCGTGGCAACCCGCCTCCCAATTACGCCGCCGTGGTTGTGGCGGTCGCTACTGCGATTCAAGATATTGTCGGCACCGACCTGTTCGACATTCAGGAACTACAAACCTTCGCCGAGGAAATCGTGCGGGTATGCTCTACGGCCAACACCACGGTAGTTTTCACCAAAGATAATTTAGTCATTGGCAAGAAGCTCTACCCGCTGCCGTCGCCAACGTGCAAGATCGCTTTTGCCCCGAAGACCGAGAACCCCATCGCCTTCTGGATTGACAACGGCCTCAAGGCGTTAGATGTAGTTTCCAACAAGCCGTTGTCCGTCCCAGCAACCGGCACCGCCCTCCTAGAATGCGACGGTCGTGTGTATGTCCAGAATGGGACATACCTCATGGAGTTTATGATCGGCGAGTTCCCGACCGGCGTGAAGATTCTGCCAAAACAGGTCGGCAAAGTTATGGATGTGCTGGGTGCCACGCAAATCTACGACGGCGTGATCTTGCAAAACGTCCTGGGAACTTTCTACGCCACGATCTTCCCGGTGAGCGGCCAGAGCCATCAGGTCAAGCTCACCGAGTTGTCCAAGTACCAGATCATCGACGTCAAGTACGAGAATGGTGTCCTGGTGGTAGTTGGCACAAAGCTAGTCTCGAAGCGGTCAATGGCAACCAAGAGCAAGTACGACCGTTTCGTGTTCCGCATGTCGCCGGACTACAAGAATTACGACTTCTGGACCGCCGAGGACGTAACCTATACCGGAATCAACTTCACCGTCGCCGATCACGGCGTAGCGGTACTGATGAACGAGGAGGAAAAACTGGAAGCCTTCTCGGAGACGAAAGGATCATCGACTACGCCCAAGAGATTCGATGATGATGCCCTTGACACCGACATGAAGTTGTGTCACCGTGGCAGCAAGATTCTGTTCGCCAAGGGGAAGAAACTGTATTCCATTTCCATGAAGTAGGAGACTCACATGCACCCATCAGAGTACATCGAATTTCTCAAAACCGGCAATGGTGCCAAGGTTGACGGTCTGTGTGGCCGGATTATCCGGGGCAAGACGCCGTAGTGCTTCTCTCGCCTCTCCGATGATCCGAACCGCAAGGTAGTCATGCTCACCGATGCGGAGGACTTGCAATCGTTGCTGGGAAAGAATAGCTATCAGATGCTCATTACCATCGGTCATCATCCCGACCACATCAACCAGTGTCTCAGCGAAGGCAAGAGCTACAAGATCGTGGTGTTCCCGGCCAGCAGTGCCCTCGAAGGCACTTGGGATAGTCGTGAAGCTCGGCTCCCAGGTTTACCCCGACGTGGCCCCAGAATTCGGACGGCTCCCATTCTCGGTCATCGAACAACTGGCCGGTTATCACTTCAAGGATGTCGATGATCCGACACATCCGAAGTTCATGTCGCACGAGCGGTTCCAAGCCCTGATCGTTCAGCCTTCACACCCCTAACGCCCCGGCCAAGGGCCGGGGCGTTTCCGTTTACATAAGCTGTTTCTGTACTAGAATGATAAATAGAGCATGATCGATTTCGGCTTCAAGGAGTACCTTCAACTACAAGAGATGGCGGCGAGAAAAAGCCTCGCTAGAAGTCTTGAGAAGTGGATGGACAACATCGACAAGCCGGTTGCTGTTTTAACTGCGTTCCGAAGCGAACATGACCTGGAAACGAATCGAAAGAGAAACGAGGAACTGGTCAAGGACTTGACGGCTGCCGGTTTGAGCCATTACCCTGTAACAGGACAAGGCCAGGAGATCAAGCGATGGGCATTCCTTTTCCGAGTAATCGAACCAACGAAAGAAGAGTCCTTTGTGGTCCAGCCACGAGGCGAAATGAGCGATACGGTATTCGTTAGCACTATCCAGGGGTTGATGAACACCTACAACCAGGATTTCGTGGCAATGAAATTACCAAGCAGTCCTGATGCTTTTCTACTTGGGAGAAATGGGAATAGAGAACCATTGGGTCGAAGTGCCCATCCAAGAAGAGAAGAAAACCCGTTTTACTCAGAATTGCTCAAAGGAGTAAGAACGCCGCCCGAACAAATGAGCGGATGGGAAAGAACGGGAGAAAGAAGTCTGGTACGTCGATTCATCAACTGGCTGAGGGGCAGGTCTCATATGAACCACCCAGTCCCAGCCGATGAAAGAGGCGGCAGAAGATTCGTAGTGGGCGATGCACCCAAACACCCACAGGGAAATGCGTAATGTTGAACCTCCTGAAGATGCCCTACCTTTGGTTGTTGGAAGTCCGCCTCATGCACTACGTAGGTCGCTGGAATCATTATCGCAATCGAGTCCTTGACGAACAAGCTGCGTCGGTGAATAACAAGATCAAGATCGCCAAAAAGGTTCTCAATGGTCCTCCGCTGGAATTGAGCCGACGCCACTACGAATACGCCCGCTTAAAAAACCGTGGCGAGGAACCAAAGCCATGAACTGGAGCGAAGTTCTAGAACTGGAACCGAAGCTCGCCGAGGTCGAAAAGTGGGCCAGAACCATTGACGATCCAGCCGATGAGTTCTTCGAGAAACACTATCTCGAACTCAAGCGGCGTCTTAATCCCATCGTCGGGTGGAACCGAGAAATCCCAGATTTTGAACGAGTACCATATGCCAAGAACCCGGCCAACCTGGGAGAGATGCACCAGCACGACATCGACACCGGAAACACTCACAGAAAGCGTGTCTTCTTGCGAGTGCCCATTCACCTGCGGGTATTGTACACATCCGAAGCATGGGATGCAGCACTGCAACATCTACTAGAGATTATATGACAAGCTTCGCACTGTCAACCGTGGCGGTGCCATTCTGTTCAAACCCGATCATAGCTCAGAAGGCCAGCAAGGTTGTCTATGAGGGCGATTGGGTCACGACCAATCGCAAACTCGACGGCACGATGAAGTGCGAGGTCTCGGACTTGGGAAACGGAAACTGGAAGGGCAAATTCTGGGGCGAGTGGCAGAGAGTTAAGTTCTCCTACGACGTGAAGTAGTCTGGCCCGCCCGATAAGCTGAAGGGTACGGCTAGGTGCCGACTATGAGTGGACCGGCTCGATCACTGACAAGCGGTTCAAGGGCAAATTCGGAGGCACTCGCTACAAGGGCTACTTTGATTTGAAGCGATAGGTACTCTGTTAGGGTATGAAAGTTCTCACCAAAGACCCTGGCAGATTCCTTGTTGTTGACGAAATTCTAGACAAGGAAACCTTCGAGATGTTCTGGAAGTGGTACGAGCAACAAGACTTCTCTTGCCCCCATATGGGCGGCTGGCAGAAAGTCTGGCGGCTCGCTGATGGCACACCTTACGGTAGCCATCCATACTACCACACCAAAGCCCCCTTCAACAACCCGCTGGATGCCGTCTACAAAAGCATCCTGTTTCTCGCCAAGGAGAACCCGGATGTCTGCGGAGTAGAAGGGACGGACTGGATCGAGATCATAGTCCGTCCCTACATCTATACTGCTGGGTGCCGCCTCTCTTGGCACAACGACCCCGGCTATTCCGCCGCCTGCATCTTCTATCCGCACAAGCTCTGGCACGCTCATTGGGGCGGGGAACTATTCATTGCCCTCACTCCCCCATCGATTACTCAAGGACAGGTCAAAAGTGATATAAACGAGATCACCAGGGAATGGTACTCCGACTTTCTCAACCTCTACGGAATTGGGACTTACGTTGCCCCGGTCCCGAACCGGGCAGTTTTCACCAAAGGCGACGTATGGCACGCCATCAACCGTGTGGATCAAACGGCTGGAGATAACATTCGCTGTTCGGTTGTGGCGTTTTTTACAAAGAAGGAAGGTAACAAATGAATGCAGAACTAGAAGCCCTAGCGAGCAGATTGGTAGAACTGTACGACGAGGGGTTATAACCCATTACGAGATATTTGCACGAGCGAGAGAGAAAGGTTGCTGGACCTACCTGCCGGACGCCCACAAAAGTGAATTTGACAGGTGGGACAGGTCGGCAGCCATCCGATGTAGGTTCTCTATCGAGTACGGCAGGCAAATCAAGTGCCTTGCATCGTCGCAGAGATAGATCATTTCTTCTTCGGGCCTCTCTTGAGTGGGACTGGTTTCATCTTCTCAACGTGTCGGTCCTTGGTGTGTTTCACTTGATGCATCATGTTACGAAGGTCTGCCACGATGTCTCCAGCGTTGTCGCCGGTCTTGTGGTTGGCCTGGATGCTGACCGTCTTGCGATCTTTGTTGTAGAATCCCTTCGACATAACGAACGATCCATGATCATGATTCGGATTATAGCTTACTATACCGACCCATTCGCCGTCATCCCAATTTCTGGTAGAAACAAGAATTCGGATTGGTTTGTCATCGAACACCTGTTTGATATGGTAGCCATCTTGCTTTAAGGCAGCACTGACATAACCAAGGCAGATTTTGGCAAACGCTTCTTTGACTTCATCGATTTTGCTACGGAAGTTTACCTCGACACTATATCTGGTGGTCGTTACTGCCTCGTTCAGAGATGCAATATCTCCCAGCCACTCGTTTAGAGAGGTAGATTCCTTGATCGTTCTCTTCGCAAAATAGTCTATAAATGAAATCATCTTAATCCATAGTTATTGGTAGTATATCGCCGAACTTATAAATCAAGTCCTCGAACCACTTCTGCCTGTCCTCTCTCGCCTCTTGGATCAACTGATCCCCGTCTAGCTGCACCCCGCCGTTTGGACCGGGCGGATTCTTGATTCTGCCTCTAATCCTTCCAAGTATCTCCTTAGCATAGGTCAAAGCTCCCTCGTTCATGGCCTGAGTAACCTCTGCCCAATCTTTGCATTTCTGTAGGTAGTGTACGATGACCTTCTGGGCTTTAGATGGCACAGGATAAAGTTTGATGTGCTTTAGACCACCAACCCACTCCCAACCGCCCAAGTTGGACGATATTCTAGAGAACATCTGCTCATACTGTTTGTATAGTACCCACTCGCCCATCCTTCCCCAAATCGGCTGTACCGGGTCTATCAGGCCCCCTTGAATCGAAGCGTAACTACCGCCTGGATAGAAATACTCGATAGGAATAGCTCCGTCTAAATCTGAAGCCTGGAAAGCAAAGTTGCCAGTTTCCTTGTAGTAGACGTTCCTAATCAACCCCACGTCTGGCGGCATTTCATAGATGCTTTTCCCCGGAGTGGTAATGAACGTGTAGTAGGAATAGTATTCTTTCCCGGCGTAGTCTTCAAACACACGCAGAACTTCGTCTATGCAAAAGTCGAGGTTCTGTTCATCTAGTTCTAGTTTTAGGGTGGGGGCACCCAGCATATGAAGAATGTATTCTCTGATTTCCTGACGTACTTTTTCACGATTAGGGCGTGGGCCAACACCCTTGTATCTGGTGTTGCCACTAGGAGAACAGGACGAAGCACAGGCACCAGAGGCCATTGCCTGAGCGGAAGGACGACCAATGACCAAAGTATTGTTGCCGCAATTACTCATAGTGAAATATATAGAATCAAGACTTGTGATATTCGCCAAGCCTCGGAACGATATACCTGTTTGCTATGTCAAGCCATTGCGATTCGGTAAAAAAGTTACTCTTGAGGTTGTTACACCTGTGACATGCTAAGCAAATGTTGTCCATAGTATAACCACTGGCGTTATCTTTCCGGTCCACTGTCATTAGTGATTTTTTACGCTTCGTCGCTTTTAGAATCGCCTCAGATACACCACAGTAATAACAGACCTTGCTCTGCCCGTTGTACCAACTAGCAAACTCGTCTCTAGACATGTCTACCAACAAACCACGCTGTTTTGCAGTCGTTTTAATAGACGAGTACCTAAGTTTCCCTTGATCGTATGCTTCTCGGTGTTGCTTATACCTCATCTTACGCCATCTGTCACGGTTTTTATTCAAGCATTTGTTGCATAGAACAGTTGACCGTGGGCTAATGGAATTTGGGCACTGCTTGCAAAGTCCTGCCAATCTTCTCTTCTTGGTTCTTTCTATTTGGCGTTCTTTATTTGCCATGATAGCCTCCTATATATTGGTAGAATACAACTATGTTATCATAGTTAAAAACTGAAAACACTATGGTAATTTTTGGAAGTGAGATATGGGCCTAACTAGATTTCTTGAATTTGCTGAAAACCAGGAGAGAAACCAGTCGCAGGGAGTTGTTGCGTTCGGAGCCTACTGGCCTGGAATCGAGAACGTTGGCTTGTTTCCACAGACGTTCACCGAGGCTGATAAAGTAGATGTTGTTACCACATCGAAGACACCGATCATGTTTGATATCGATGATGTCGAGTGGTTGTCGCAATTCCCTCCACAGTTCGCCACAGCAGCACTAGCAATGCGATACGGCTCGCTACTCGTATGGGCTGTAGAAAAAATGAAGAAAGGGGAACCGATCCCAGATCGTGCCCCCATTACATTCATTGACAGGAACACCAGTATAGAATTCAGCAAGAGTCTGGATGGGGAAGAGGACATCCCCCTTGGCATGGACAAACTAATCAAGAGATTGACCAAATCAAGAGACCTTGAGGCATTCCACAGGATGAAGCCCGGCGAGCGTGACAAATACAAAGGCGGCACGCTCGGATATAACCTAGAGAACATCTTCACAAACCCGCAAACGGGAGAGAAGTTCGCCGACGCATATATCGCCATGACCCAGCTAACCGCACGACAGGTTATGGAGGCATGGAGACACGGTATGACTGCCGGGTTTTTGAAGAAGGGCGATCCTTTCTCTATGCACGCCCAATTCCAACAAGTGGGCTTTGGCGGTGGGGCACCAAAGGAAGAGCGAGCGGTCCTGCTAGATTGGGATGGTACACTGAGACAGCAATCTCCAGCGGGTTTGTGGCTACCAGTTAGAACCGGCGAGTTCCTTAGCGATAAGATCAAGTCTCCGATCACCGACCGTGGCGAGGTTCTTTATCGCTTCGAGCGAGATGGCACCCCACAGGAAGTTAGAGCTTTCGTACCGGCTTGGCAACCAGGACGCTTGGTAGACTTGGCCTCTGTTCACCAATACAACAACCTGATTGATGAAGTAAACAGGCTGATGCAGTTACATGGCGATCCCAACCATAAGTCCATCAGGGCGGTTGTGAACGATGCTCGTTCGGTTATTCAAGGAAGCCGAACCTATGACGAGTTCGATTACAACGTCCACCGTTTCAACAAGGAAACGGATGAAAAAGGACACAGGCTCTATCCTCGTCTTTACACACACAATACGGCTGGCATAGGCATAGTTCAGCCACACGCCAATCAGCCAGAGACGATCCAGGGCACCAAAAAAGATGCAGACACAATCAGGAGCTTCTTCCATATCCACCAGGGTAGTTCCGCACAACCACTGACTATGGACCCAAGTGGCTCCTTGGCCCCAGCTAGTGCAGTTGGAAGTGGCATCAAAGACTTCATCTATGATCTACTAAAAAAGTACAACGACCCAGAGGGGGCTACTACGCTTAACTCAATGTACGATGACATCTTCCAGGTAGCCTCTAGTTACCTAGAACGGTTGGCTGGAGAGCCTCTATGGGCCGACGCTGCCCGAATTCTGCGTGACAAAGAGGCTGACCCCGATGACAAGGAGAGAATCTACAAGAAGACGGCCAAGGATATTCGCAGAACCATAAAGCACTGGACTAGTGCCCTATGGCAATTGGATTGGGGCCAAGGCACTCGCCGACAAAGACAAGCACGAGCAAAGAAAACCGCAAATGCTGTGGCAAGGCAAACACTTGAACTGCGAGACGAGATAGCTCAGGGCGGCAAGAGTCATGGCTTGTCCGATGAGGATTTGGCTAGACTGCGAAGCGGACGGCTCCCTGGAGAACGTAATACCGAGGTAAGGCCAGAGTCTCCTCGCATCGGAAAAGGCAATTTGCCTGCAAGTATGTCGGAGATTGGAATCGGCCATCACATCGCAACTATCAGAAGGCGTGCCGCAGATATTGCCGCTAGATCGGCTGCATTACAACAAGAGAGACAGTCTGGAATGGGTAAGATAGACCTGAAAACCATGATGGACTCTCTAGCAAAAGATGCTCAGAACAGAAACTCTATTTTCAACCAACTAGTGCAAGCATACATCTTCACACAGATTCAAAGTAGTAATCTAGATTTTGACATGCGTGCTGCCTACGATTGGGCGGATATAGAGATGGATAAGATTCTCAAAGGTAGCGGCATCAAGGTAGAAAAGGGTATTGACCAACTAATAGCAGCAGACGATAAGGAACTCGATGCCGAAATGTCGGCTCTCAAGCAAGAGATTATCAAGTTGGTAGATGAAGTCAAGGATATGGTGGGCGATGAAACTATGTCTCCTGCTGTACGTGAATTCTTCAAACAGTACCCGATCTCCGAACTTATCGAAAACCCGGAAATGATAAAGAGGGCATACGAGGAACTAAACGAACTTGAAAGAGGCGAAGTGCTTGATGACGACGACTTCGGCCTAATCAAAGATTTCCTAGCGGACGCCAAAAAGCACGCAGATGCCCTCAAGGGTAAGGATACCATGTCTATTGCTGACAAAGCTAGACACGCCAAACATCTCGGCGACGAAGGCAAGTCGGCAACATCGGAACTAGAAGATTTTCAGGTTAAACTACAAAGTACAGAGTACCTAGAAGCTATAGCCAAGTCTCAGGAGAAATACAAAAGACTGAAGAAAATAGCATTAGCTCATCCAGAACTGCCTCTGCTAATGACGGCGATTCACAAAATAGAGGAGATGATGCAGGGCAAGGGTCAGACTGTGCCTACGGTACAGCCAAAGCTGGTGAGTCAACCTGCACCGTCTACGGCTTCTACAGAGAAGATCGATCCTGATTACTTCCTCGCTGATCTGCAAAGAATAGGAGCAATTGCCAGGAACGAACAGTTCTTAGACAAAATCAGGAGACTAGCAATAACTTACCCAGAAGAACCTAGATGGCAACAGATCATCGATCAGGCCGAGCAGATGAAGAAAGGCACCACGCCTATATCTCAACAGAAACCGGTTCGTCCGAGGATCGCAAAAAAGAAACCGGCTGAAAAGCCAGGAGGAAACCTATCACAAGGAACGCTATTCTAAACTTCAAAGACTGGCTGTTAAAACGTGAAATGGTTGGAACCGATACCATCTATGATCCCAAGGTAAAGCCCAGAACCTTCAACTGGTGGGGTGCGGTCGGCAATACTGGTATTTCTATAGAGGGCGACCCTATCAAATCCAAGAAATCAAGGAAAAAGAAGAATGGCTAATATAGTAGACTTCTTCAACGCCCTGTCTAATCCCTATAAACTAGCTCTGAAAAAGAATGTGTACGAGATCATCAAAGATCGGTATGATAAGGATATAGATGAGGTTATAGATAGAATCACTTTCACCATCAGTACAGAGGCGGATTACAAGAAACTAGGTAAGCTAATAGCCGCCATCTTTGAGAGTGGTTATTTTAGGTCTCTAGATCAGTACCAAGAACAGCTTAGAAAACTAGGCGTCAACATCACGGTCCAACCAGAACCACAAACGCAAGAACACAAATCCATATTTCCTAATCAGAAAAATCAGGCGTGTAGTCAGAAGGAATAGTTTTGTAGAGTACGCCGTTCGCTTTGGGCTGACTATCTACAACTTTCCACCACCTGAATTCATTGTATTTCTTGCCAGTTCTATATCTGGCTGGGTATACCACAGAATCCTTTGGAATCTGAAGATTGGTCCAAAACGTCATGGCTATGTCGATATTATCGACTATGATCCCTTCAAATGTGAATTTCTTGCCACGTTCAACTCTCTTGTACTTGTCGCCGTACAGGTCATCTTTCGTCTCACGCAAGACAACCGGCTGACAGTGGAAAATCACGATGTTTTGGGTATTAACCCTGTACTTTGGTTTCGGTTCTTCTGCCACAACAGGATTCGCCAATTCCGCCTCGACAGGAGCGGGTTCCTGTTGAATAATCACCGGTTCCTCTTTTGGCTTGATGACCATCGGTTTTATCTTGATGGGCGTTTTGATAGGCACAACTGCCTCTTCTGGCTGAGTAGATTGTTCTACCCGCCAACGGCAATTGTGTAGAACCAGCTTGTCTTCAGGCCCCCAAACTACCTGATCTATGGTAAGTTTGTTCGGTCCTTTCAAGCGATAAGGTGTCCCGTCTTTATTGGTTATAGGCATACCACTATCTACGCTTTACACAAGGTAAATGATTTCGTACAATGCCTGAGCTTTTACTTTGGAAGAAGTAAGCACGAAACGTATTTTTGCGATATTGCTGGCTGTTGGGATGGTAGCCTTTGCTGCCCACGGCCAAACCATCGATACACAATTCAAAGGCAGCGGAAGCTCGAAACCATCAGGTTCGAGTTCCTCGAAGCCATCTGGAAGTAGCTCAAAGCCCTCTACTAGAAGCAGTAGCTCGAAGCCTTCTACCGGCAGCAGCAGTTCCAAGTCCTCTACTGGAAGCAGTAGTTCAAAGCCCTCTACTGGAAACAGTAGCTCGAAGCCTTCTACCGGCAGCAGTTCCAAGTCCTCTACCGGAAGTAACTCGAAGTCATCTACGCCTCCGGGTGGCAGTAGCTCGAAGCCATCTACTCCTCCAGGTAGTAGCAGTTCTAAGCCGTCTGTAACCCCGCCAAGCGGCAGTAGCACCAAACCTGGAAGTTCATCGCCTTCGGTGAAACCGGGCACCATGCCTCCGAGCAGCCCGTCTGTAAGGCCGGATGGCAAGACGCCGAGTGGCACGGTAAAGAAGGACGATACCAAGCCAGGGGCTTCCGTTCGTCCCAACACTGACGATGCGATTCCAACAGGCCCTTCGGGTAAGCCGGTAAATCCGAAGAGCGTCGGAGGCAAAACCTACGACGACGCTGCGGCTGCCGCCGCTGCAAGAGCCAAGTCAAAAGAGAATTTCCAGAAAGCCCAAACTGCGAAGGCTGAATACACCGACCCGAAAGGCAAGGTCGTAAAGATCGACAGTGCTGCCCCCAAACTGCAACTGTACGAAATAAACTTGATGCCGACAGCTATCGAACCAGATCAACTCGTGTCGAGCATCACTACCATCATCACTACGGCCCCCGATACAGCTACTACTGTAGTCAACCCTACGTGTACATCGGCGGCGGCTACTTTCCCCTGTTCTGGTACGTCATGCTGGACTAGTCGCTCAAACGTCGAGCGGCGTGGTTCTACCACAATCAACATGTCATGGATCAGGCCCTATACCAAAAGTCTCTTGCCGAAAACACAACCCTGCGTCTTGAAATCGAGAAAATGAAAGCTCGCAATGTGGCAGTCAACGCTGCTTACATCGATCCTGAGTTTGCAGAAAATCCCAATTTGATGTACACTCAGGAACACATCGACGTCGTGTATAACCCGGTTCACGACGATGACCCCGTTGTCCACGTCGTTTACCACGGAGACGGTAGCGGTGGATGGATCGTGCTGTGGGTGCTACTCGGCATCCTGGTAGTCGTACTCATCGTCTGCCTCATCTTCATCAAGAACTGGAAGGAGTACCAAATGCCGACTCTATGGGAAATGCTGACCAAAAAGAAAGAGAAGGCCATCTCACAAGATGAGGTCTTCTACAATCCGCTTAAATTGCGGATCGGCAATCACATCAAGGTCAACAACCTCGATCTGGGCAAGCTGTCCTTCAGTTTGACCAACATGAGGGTGGTCGAGCGAAACATCGACGGCCAGAGTTTCCGCTTCGCCGACTACGATCTGACTGCCCGACCGCTCGATGGTGAACCGGTACACCAACGTATCCGGGTGACGCCTCATGACGACAGAACCTTCGGTGTATTGCTGCTCAAGCACTTCACCGGTTTTGGGTACGATGAAGGCTACCATAAGGGCCTCGCCTTTGAGAATAACAAGGGTGAAGCTTACGAGCCGGAATGGGATGGCCGGTATTGGCGTGTCAACGACGTACAAACCGAGTGGAACGCCAAGACCGACACACTCACCGACGCCAACAGCGACGGTTTCATTTCCAAGAGCGAAGTCAAGCACGGCAAGCTCACGTATTGGGACTTCTGGCGTGAGACCAACATCGAAGGTCTCAAGGTGCTGGAGTTCTACATCGTGGAAATGAACGGCGAAGACGGCTGGTTCGATATCTGGGTGGGCCAGGAGATCGATCCAAACCGTGTCGAGGTCATCTAGCAGCCCAAGGACGATATATTATGATACCCAAAATGAACACGCAGACCCGAAAAGTGGTACGAGTTACGACCGAGGAGTTTGAGTTGGACGACGGGCAGATATTCCCGCATGTCGTTGAACTTGCCCCCCGACGAAGTTCCCACTATGGAGGAGTTTCAGGCTACCTACGACCACTGGAGGACCGTGATTGCGAATGAATTGAAAGAATAGACAAAATGAACAAACTGGTGAACATCAGCCAGGCAGCCGAGATGCTTGGCGTCTCCACCAAAATACTATGCCTATGGGATGGTGAAGGTAAGGTAGAGGCAGTTAGAACGGCAGACTTCGGGGTATACGAGCAGTCACGGTGTTACAATAGAATGAATGGACAGTGGGCAGAGTAAGACCTACGAGCAAGAGTTAGTTAATGACATGATTTCGCCTATGTCGTCCTTCTCCAGCAAGATTTACGGCAAGCATTCAGCCGAGAACCGCAAATGCCGTAAATTGGAAAAGTTAGCAGCGTTGAGACAGTTGCCGATGGGGGCGGCTGTGCCTGTAGATGTGGAAGAAATACATGAACCAACCGGCATACTGGAAACTGGACAGCAAGATCAAGGCGAGGCAGAAGAATGTGGCAACGTACCAGAAATTAACCAGGCGGAACTCATTACCTACTGACCGTGGCTACTGAACACTCTGCAACTACCAACCGCCCTACGAAAGCGGCACGAAGATTGTGCAACTTGAAGAACTTGGGCACTGGTTGGTGCTATGTATGCTCACCCTGACAAGTTCACTCATATTCCAATCGTGGATGAGTGGGTAGTGATTGCCGAAGAACTTGCTGCTAAGAGCGGTGGCGTTCTCCCTTACGCTCGCTGGTTGCAGGCAGAGAATGGATGAGGTTGCTAAAGAAGTAATACAGCAACCAGATGTGAAAATGGTCGTAATGGAAGACTTGAAAAAGTTAAACCACAAGATCAAATTCAGACGCCGCCTGAGTAAAAATATGCGGCAGTCGCTCGGTACATGGGCGTATCGTTACTGGCTGAACCGGATACAAATGGCAACTGAGGATAACCGTGTTAGTCTTCGTCATGTTCCACCGGCATATACCAGTCAGCGATGCAGTGCATGTGGTCATATTGAGCGGAGAAACCGAAATGGTGAGAAGTTCTTGTGCAGGAAGTGTGCTACGCCTGCAATGCAGATGTGAATGCTGCCAAGAACATTGAGTTCCGGTGTACCAGCCGACCTTACGGTGCGGCTTCCAAACCGAGAAACAGGGATTTTTGTCTAAGGTAAGATTTTCCAAGTTTTGAAGAACGATTGCGACGGTGTGACTAGAAAACAAAAAGGCCCGGCTTTCGCCGGGCCTTTTTGTTTTCTAGTCTAGCGTAATCTTTGGCGTTATCTCAATCGTTCCGCCGCCAACCGGCAGCACGAATGGACCGCCTGCAAACTTCTCTGCCCATAGCAAACTTCCTGCTGGGCCGGTTATGTAGTAACCATAACACGTCACAGGATCAAGCATATTGAATTGCTGGGCTGCGTATTGTGCGGTCGTCACATTTGACACGGTAGAAACGGTCCAGCTAGCACCCGTCAGGGTCAGCGGAGAATAACCAGAGATACCAGAAACTTCGGTGAAACTGCTGGAAATCGAGTTATCCGTTGGATCGTGGTTGTTCGTGTAAAGGTGAATGACCAAGTTGGCTGGAGCCATCTTGTTGACGATCATCTCCAACATTTTCGCTTCGCCGACATCAGGTGCAACTAGTGCCATTTTCCCTCCGTTTGTGTCCTAGATAATAGTGAATGAAGCTTAACTATAAATGCCGCTGAGAGAAAAATACCGTGGGAAAAAATACATTGACATGAAACCATCTAGAGAAGAGTTGGAAAAGTACCAAAATAATCTGGCTGGAGGAGCCGGGGCGTTTGGGGTCAGTGAGCGGACCATCAGAAGATGGTTAGACGCCGAGGGTCTTTATCGACCTACGGAAGGGTATGGTCCTAACAAGCTGACTGAAAAACAGGTAGAAGAGATTAGACGCCTACATATACAGAAAAAGTACACGCAAGCTCAGCTAGGCAAGAGATTCGGCGTTACCCAAGCAACGATAGGCAGAATACTTAATAACATCTATCACAAGAAAACCGACCTGAAACTTGGCGGGGCTGCCATCGTCAGTTTCCATGAAAAGTTTCCACCCACCGAACTGTGCCACTCTCAGACCGCATGAAGACGCTGTGCGTCACCGGCCCAACGCTGGTGTAGCGAACTCCCTTCAACATACTACCATCGGTGATCCCTGTGGCTGCAAAAACACATTCGCCTTTGACTAATCCGTTGGTGTCATAAACCGGACCTTCTGGTTTCCAGGCATCGTCTTGCAAAGCTACTTGGGCCTGGAACTCACCACCGAGGCACTTGATAGCCGCTGCCGCCAAGACTGCTTCGGGTGCTCCGCCGATGCCAAAATATATATCAACTCCACTATTGGGCAAACAAGTAGCAATAGCTCCAGATACGTCACAGTCCTGAATCAGTTTGATGCGGACACCTAGCTGTCTCAGTTCCTTGATGAATTGCTCGTGACGTGGCCTATTCAAAACACACACCATCAGATCAACCAGCTTTTTATTGGCTGCTGTGGCTACGTGTTGCACAATGTCTAGTAGTGCCCACCAGAGTTTCACATCAGTCTTGAGGTTGGTTTTTATCTTCTTTCCGAAAGCCAGCTTCTTCATGTAGAAATGCGGTGTAGTAAACATGGCGTCTACAGGAGCCATCGCCAGGGTAGCAATGGCCTCTGGACCAGAAGTAACTGTGGGCGTGGTGCCCTCGATGGGATCAACGGCAATCTCATAATCAGCGGACATCCAAGATTGCTCTGTGCCCAACCGCTCTCCCTGGAACAACCCATAGCTTTTATCCTTCTCCCCTTCACCGATGCGAATGATACCACTGAACTTTATCAAGTTCAGTCGGTTCCTCATTGCATCCGTTGCCGCTTTATCTGCAAGTTCCTTGTTGCCGCTGCCGACCCAATGTGAAGCTGCTATAGCAGCCGCTTCGGTCACTCTAACTAGATCAAGGCTGATATTCTTCATTGTTCTCTTCTATATAAAGCATGGGACTACTGAACGAGGATGGCACCCCGTACAAGGCCATAGGAAGCATCCAGCAATTCAACCCGGAAAACAAACAACACTGCTTGTTTAGTTTTTGGGACGAAGAGGCTATTCGTCAAGGAGGCTCTCCAATATATTACTACGAAGTCTTCATCCAAATCAACAACACTTTCGATCCGATTTATAGAGAGGACCGTGGCAAGTTGTGGTCTAACTTCCCAGTGGAACTATGGGCTATGTACGAACCTATTCCTTCTCAGAACTACCAAAATGCTTATGGCATAGACTCCCCAGACGATATCATTTTCGAGATGAACTATGATGCCGTCATCAGAGATTTGGGGCATCTGCCGAAACCTGGGTCTAGAATCTTCACTCCCCACCTGCGGGAGAATTGGGAAGTAATATCTAATAAGACTGGAGAGTTTAAGACATGGGGCATCATCAGAATACAAACGCTTTGTAGGAGATGGCAAGAAACTGTTACCACTGGTGAGGGTAAGGTATCTCAAGCCCAACCAGATTTCAAGATAGATGCAGTATGAGGTAGACCATGACACTAGAACAAGTACAGAAATTGAAGGCAGAGCTTCTTAGCAGGCTCATCAACGCAGAAGAGCAACTAGAGGCCAAGGTCTCAGAACTTACCATCCATGAGGGCAAGAAGAAAGAGAAATCCAAGGAATGGAAGTTCGGTAAGGGGATCAAAGGCACGGTGCGTGCTGCTATAACCAAACACTCCGATAAGTTCGACAAGGACTGCAAAGACCCGGATCGTTTATGCCCATACGCCGTCTTCGCCGCCAAGAAGAAAAAGGGAATGACAGCCAAATACAAAGACCAACCAAGTACACTAAAAGGCAAACCAAAGAAAAGGAAACGATTCCAAAACGAATGCTTCATGACTTTCGAGGAATGGTTGCCTCTACGTGAAGACTGTGGCAAACCACACCCGATCACAAAGATGCAGAAGATAGATCATGAAGAAAAAAAAAGGTCGCCGAAGGTAAGAGACCTCAGAGACGACCTGAGTAGTGACTACAAAGGACACATCAAGCACAACGGAACCGTGGAGCCATTCAAGGTTTTCGATAAACGAACTCTACGAAGAAGTTAGGCTTGTGTATCTTCTTGAAGAACCACAGAGGGATTTTCGGTTTTCGCAGGGGCGTTCTGATGTCCAGTATCTTCACCCTCAATGGCATCTGGGTCTGAGTTTTGAAAATGCGGTAGGTCTTCACGTCTCACCTTGAAATAAGCTGGCTTGATCCTCTTCATTGTCTTTGGGCGGTCGGAGCGACTACCCTTGTTGCACTCATTGAATAGATTTCTTATGCCTTCCTTGCCAGCTTTAGAATAAGCGGTAGACATTTGACGATAAACGTCAGTAAACAGTCGGCCCTTGTAGTCTTTCCAAGAATGGCTGGCAATCTTGCCGCCAAAACTAGATATTGCGGACGTGCAGCTTTCTCGCATCATCGCCTCTTCTATACTCATCTCCTTGATGTCGTAAGCTGGCTTCTTCGGCATCAACAAAATCTGACCGTATGGCTCGCCGTATCGGAAGATGTGAGTTTGTCCAAGTAGCGGCGACTTGAAAACAATGAAGAATATCTTCGGCCAAAACCTCTGAATGTGTCCAGGCACAGGAATCGGAACTGTGCCTGTAGTGTCGGTATAAAACCTTGGGTGAGGCTCTATACGAACAGCATACCCTTCAGGCGGCAACAGATCAAGCGATGAAGTGAAGCCATAATGACCCGGAGCAAAAGTTTGAAAAGGTGGACCCTCCCTGGTCCAATCTGGTTCATTCTTGAAGTCGCCCTCGAAGATGACGGCTTCCCCGTCTTTGTCTTCAACCGATGTCACTTTTATTTCTGTCTGGAAGGGGTAGATGAGTTCTAGTCCGTAGGTTGAACCATCAACAAAAGGCTGACAATGCCACGGTTGCGGGCGGGCACCATCACCATGTTCGTGATTCTCCCCTGCCCAACCAGGAATCTCTAGTTTGATTGGTCGAGGCGGCAGGCCGCAAAACCAAGTTCTGAACTTCAATTCTAGCACTGACATCGAACTGCTCCAATTCAATGTTAATAAACGTAACTACTCTATCATAGAAAGGCCCTCTTAGGAAAGTGTAATGGCTGAAAAGATTGTTAATCCGGGTATTCATCCTGACCAGTCGCTAGTGGCGTGCAATGATATTAGTCCATTGCAAGAGCCACTCGACATTGACAAGCCCGAATCATATTGCCCTGACGATCCAACCGCCGATCCTTCTCAGAAGCATGTATCACCACCTGCCGAAAGTTGGCTAGAGGATGTCAGCAACAAGAAAACCGGCCTGGGTCAACACGCACAGTGCGACCCAATGCAGACGGGTCAAATTCTAAACGACCTTCAGCAACCAAACAGAAACACTATCTATAGATACTCGAAAGCCCTCCGTGGGTGTGACGAGGCCATACTTGATTTGTTTCGTGACCTAGTTGTGATCGATGAAGATGGCAAGGCACATCCGGTTCCCATTGTCTGGGCAACGCAGGAGAGGGCTGTGGCTCACATCCTTCAAGACAATGTTCGGAAGGATAACAGTGGGGTCGTAGACAGAATCAGACTGCCCATCTTGGCATGTCATAACTCCTCGATCACCTTCGCTCAGGACAGATACATCTACCACAAAGCCCTGGATTACATGAGAAGGTACAGAGACGATCTGAAACCGGGCTTTACTATTAAGGAAAATACACACGACCGAGACACAGTTTTTGGTGTCGCCAGAGGCATTCCAATCGATGTTGGCTACCAGATTTTTGCCTGGACGTTCTACTTGGAGGACATGAACCAGATATTGGAACAAATGCTTCTGAAATTTAGCCCTATTGCATATATACGAGTACGGGGGGTCGCTTGGGAAACTATTGTCAAGCTAGACTCGATAGCTAATAATCTCAATGTGGAACCGGGAGATCAAGACGTAAGAGTTATCAAATTCGAGTTTAATTTGACGGCACAGACATATATACCTCAACCAATAGTTCGCAAGAAGACTGTGCTGAAAATGAATGTAGACATTCACAACAGCGTAAAACCCAACGAGGTAACAGAGACGCTTGCGAGACTAGAAGAGGCAATCGAGGAACTGAAAGAATGATCGAGATCACAAACAAGAAGAGGCATCCGGTGCAGTTGGTTGTTAGATCGAGGAAAGCCCCTCGTGCCTTTACGACCAAGAATGTCCCTGGTGTGGGTGCCGGTAAAAACGTCATCCGACTAGAAGACGAGTTGCATACAGAATATATAGACCGGCTCCAGAAGATGGGTCTAATTTCAGTACGGCATATACAAAATTAAGTGAACTGAAAAATGGAGAAATAAGCTATGGCGATTATACAGGGATTTCCGCCTTCTAACACGATCAGTCCTAGCGTGAGAATCACGGAGAAAGACCTTAGCTTCGTTCCGCCAGAACCTAGCTTCCACCGTGCGGCTATCGTAGGCTTTGCGTCCAAGGGACCGATCAACGTGCCTACCGTTATTAGGACGACCAGACAGCTACACACGGTATTTGGTTATCCGCATCCTGACGTGGGTGATCCGTACCTAATCTACGCAGGTGAGATTTATCTGCTAGTGTCCAACGAACTATATGTTCTGCGTGTTGGCGATGAAGACGAAGTAAGCGACGAGCGTGCCGCAACCGCCGAGGTTGCCGTGCCGTCTGCTGGTGGTCAGATCATTATTCAGGGTAGTGCCACTCAAGGTGCTGGTTTCGTATTTCCTACAGACCAGTTCTTCAGATGGAGACTAAACGGTGTACTTGCCTCCAAGACTCTCTTGGTAGACTCTGGCACTTACACCGCACTACAGTTGGTTGAGAATTTGAATGACCAACTAGCTCCTGGCATCGACGGTATCGAGTTCTTCGTATCCGGTACTGGTGCTGCCAGCAAGGTCGGCGTCAGAACCACTTTCGCCTTCGGCCCAACCGCCGAGCTAGAGTTGGTATCCATCATCGACGCCCTCTATGGACCAACCAGTGTTATCGGCATGGGTCTAGGTATGACCAAAGCTGTAAGCACTGGCACCGAGAACTGCTATCCAGATAACGGTTCGGGCTGCACCCCAGACACTTGGGACTTCACCGGCCTAACCTCACTAACTCTGAAGATAGTGGTTGACGGAACCGACAACGTATTGATTGACAACGTGGTACAAACGGTTGATCTAACCTCTTTAGTTGGTAACGTTCGTAACTCCAACGACATTGTGACTGCTTTGAACGACGCCGTAACTGCTGGCGATGTTCCTGGTGGTTGGACCGCTACCGAAGTTGCGAACGCCGTTCGCATCAGCACCAACCATTCTGGTCGTGACGCCCGCTTACTAGTCAAGACCGGCACCAACGGTGCTACGATCCTTGGCTTCGACGGCACAACTGCAACTGGTGCATCTCTAGTGAGAACCACTGGTGCGGTTGACATCGATCAGGCTGCACGAGTCAACGGTGCCGCTAACTCGACCGGCGAAGTTACCTTCACCATCAAGGCCGACAGCCCTGGTATCGAAGGCAACCAGACCGACATAACAATTGTCAATGACGTAAGAGAAAACGTATTCACCGTTGAAGTCTTGAACAACAACGTACAGGTAGAGGTCTGGGGTAACTTGACCAAGGACCAGACCAATAGGTTCTATGTAGAAACCTTCCTGTCTCTAGTATCCGACTTCGTGCGTTGCACAGACGTTACAACCAACCCAGCACCGCCAGCCGATGGCACGTATGCCCTAGCAGGTGGTAGCGACGGTATTCCTGCCGACCCAGACAAGCAGGACGAGCTAATCATCGGAAGCGACATCGCCTTCACCGGTATGTACGCCTTCTCCGAGCCTGAGCAGATTGACATCGATCTAATCGCTGTCCCAGGTCACTCGTCTACTTCGATTGTGGTCGAGCTACTTAGACTATGCCAGCACTTCAGACAGGACGCTATGGCGATCATCGACGCACCGTTCGGCCTGACCGTGAAAGAGATTGTCCACTGGCAGAACGGCTCGCACCCATTGAACACCACTAGATTCGACTCCGATTTCGGTGCCCTCTACTGGCCGTGGTGCAAGTACCGTGACAATCACAACAGAGTCGATGTCTGGATTCCACCATCGGGTCCAGTCATGGCGGTATACGCAAGAAGCGATAGCTTCGCTGCACCGTGGTTCGCACCAGCCGGTGTCAACCGTGGTCTAGTTCCAGCCATCAGTGACGTATTTACTCGTCCAACTCTCGCCGAGAGAGACCTGATGTATGGCAACAGAAACGCAGTGAACCCAATCGTACAGTTCGCAGACTTCGAGGGCTTCGTGGTCTGGGGTCAAAAGACTCTACAAAGAAGACCAACAGCACTGGATAGAGTGAACGTCAGAAGATTGATGTTCGTCATCGAGAAGAGAATCAGAACCGCTTCTAGACAGCTATTGTTCGATCCACACGACGAGCAGTTCCGTCAGAAGTTCATCTCCATCGCTGACACGATCTTGAGAGAGATTTCCGTAGGTCGTGGTATCAACGCCTACATCATCCAGGCTGACGAGGAACTCAATACGCCGGATGTCATCGATAGGAACGAGTTCCGTGCAAGAATCGGTATCCAGCCGATTAGAGCGGTCGAGTTCATCTTCGTTGAGTTTAGCATCCACCGCACAGGTAGCTTCACTCAGACTACTGAGGCGGGAACGTAAAGTAACTTAGTTCATCCCGCCCCGCAAGGGGCGGGATGACCATAAACATCCGAATCTGATCTGAACAAATAGGAGAATAATATGGCTGATATGGGACTAGGAAGACTTGGCGATCAAAGGCTAGTCTTCAAGCGAAAGTTCAGATGGACGTTTGAAGTCCAGAAGGTCTGCGGTGGGCGAACCATTCCGAAGTTCTTCGTCAAGTTGGCTTCCCGTCCGAATCTGACTATCGAGGAAACAGAAATCAACTTCCTACATGCCAAAACCTGGATTCCGGGTAAGGCATCCTGGGAAACTATCACAGTCACGTACTATGACATTTCTACCACCGACCTTGGCCCACTATGGGACTGGTTGGCTACCGTCTATGACTTCACTGACCCACAGGGCTTGAAAATGGGTTCCAACCGTGAATCCTATGCTGCCCAGGGCATCCTGTTGATGTACGACGGTTGCGGTAAAGAAATGGAACAGTGGACTCTCAACGATATGTGGCCGCAGGCCGCTAACTTCGGCGAGCTTGATTATTCTAGCTCTGAAGAGGCAACCATCGAACTTACGTTGAGATATTCTCAAGTCAAGTACGAACCAAAGAACGGCTGCTCGCCAGCACCGAATCCTTGCTGCAAGGGCTGCTAGTCGCAATAAGGCTATCCTATCGAACCCAGGCCGACTAATCGGCCTGGGTTTGATAAGGCTTTCAAGCAAGGAGATACTATGCCTATCAATATGGGTATTGGACGTTTGGGGTTCAATAACCTGATCTTCAAGCGTAAATTCCGATGGACATTTGAGCTATACGACATCTGCGGAGGTAGAAGAATTCCTCCTCACTATGTCAAACTAGCTGCTCGTCCAAACCTGACCATTGAAGAAACTGAAATCAACTATCTTCACGCTAAAACATGGCTTCCGGGGAAGGCGTCCTGGGAGACTATGACTGTTACCTACTACGACATTGCTACCATAGATGTGAAGCCGCTATACGATTGGTTGGCGAGCGTCTATGAATTCACGAACCCCGTTACTCTAAGAATGGGGTCCACTCGTAGAGATTATGCCGCTAAGTCGCTTCTCTTCCTTTACGACGGATGCGGACAAGAATTGGAGCGGTGGAGAATGTCTGATGTGTGGCCTCAAGCCATCAATTTCGGAGAGCTAGATTATTCTTCGTCCGAAGAAGCTACTATAGAACTGACTCTGCGGTATTCTGAAGTGGAATATACTCCTCTCTGTCCACAGTTCGCTATCCAGCCTTGTTGTTCACCGTGCAATCAGTCATCTTCTGGGGCTACTGGTGGAAAGCTTCCGAACACTGGTAGTAACGTAGGATTGCCGTAACGAAAAGAGGGCCTTACGGCCCTCTTTTTATTTCAACTTGAGGATCATCCTATGGCAAGAAACATGGGTCTTGATTTTGGTCTAGAAGGCCAGCAGACCTGTATCAAGAGAAGATTCCGTTGGCTGTTCAAGATACCAGATGTATCCGCCAGCGGCACGAATTCTCTTCCTCCAGACAAAGGTGCGAGGCCCTCAATGAGCTACAAAGAGCTTCAGGTCGAGCATCTAAATGAGACCATCTTCTACCCTGGCAAGCCAGATTGGAAGCCGGTCAACCTTGTGCTGTTTGATCTGAAGAAGAACCAACACCCTGTCTTCAAGTGGCTCAAAGAAGTATACAACCCATGCGACGGCAAATACAAGCCGTCAGGTACTCCACAATTCAAAAAGACAGCCACCCTTGAACTCTATGACGGCTGCGGCAACCTTCTCGAAGAATGGAGATTCGAGAACGTATGGCCTCAGAACGTAGAGTTCGGAGAACTGGACATGGGCAATGCAGAGTATGTGACTTGTGACATCACATTGCGATACGACAGAGCTTTCCTCTCGGACGCCTGTTAGTCTTCCAGGTCAAAATCATTCTTGACCAGTTCTTTGGCCTCTCGTAGAATTGCTTCCAAATGACTAGTCTTCCAATCTAATACACGGCAGGCCCCACTTTTGTTGAGTCTGCCTTTTTTCGTATAGACTTTTGACTCGTTGCCCAAGAAGGCTTCTACTAGCTCGCCAAACCCATTATCAATTAGCTTTTGGATAATCTCCTGTTGCTCTATTACGTCTGTAAAATTCCTCTTAGCCATGACAAACCCTTCCTATAGCATTTCTCTCTTCTGCAACTCACTGCCGTAGATCGGCGTCTCCTTGCCGTTTTTTATCATGGTTCTTTCAGTTTGTCTTTGTAGATGGACTTGATATTTGCGTTTGAGTTCGTTATAGTTTCTGGATGTACGATACATCTGACGGAAGTGGTTTAGTATGCAGGTTGTCATGTAGTTGAAGGCTTTACCCTTCTTTGGATCGAATCGGTCAATCTTTTCAAAGCATATCATTACGCCCTCTTGAATCTGATCGTCGGAATCGATCAGTCCAAATTTAGCGTATCGGACAATGTTCTCAGACAGCGTGTAGAAAGCCAAGGCCAACTCACGCTGGGCTTCTGTGAACTCTTTGGCTACATTATCACATTTGTTGCTATGTAGTTCAAGTAGATTCAGGTCTTCCTCTGTAGCCCGTTGACCTTTTCTGAAGATCGTGTCCTCTAAATCCTCCAAGATCATCTGACATCTACACTTCATTCGGTTAGCCCGCTGGAAGCGGTCGATGATCTTCTCGAAAACCCTGTTGTTGAGATACTCTGTAGACATGAACGCCCCTTGCAAAAGAAGTAGGTGTATATCTGCTCGATGCGTTCAATTCTTTCCTTCATTCCCTAAGTTTTCGCAGGGTACTATCTAGTGACTGGACACTAAATTATTACATGCTCAAAGCCTTAGATGCGATTGCAGAGATATTAGAGAACCCCGACATCAAAAAAGGCTACCGGAGCCTGAAGAAATACTACGAGGAGACCGGTATGACCTACGAGGCCGAGAGCATCGCTAAGTTAATAGAAACTAAGTTCAAACATGAATCTCACGGCCAACATCCTGGTAAAGAACAATGAGCATACTATAAACGACACTTTGACCTCTCTAGGTTCACTGAATGCACGAATAATAGTAGGCGATATGGGTAGCTCTGATGGCACTATAGATATCTGTAAGCGGCATGGAGCCAAGATCATGCATATCAACCCCACCTATGACTACTCCACCGCCAAGAACCAGTTATTAGAGACCAGCAGCGAGCTAGTTTTCTCTATAAACCCTTGGGAGGTACTGGTTTTAGGTCACGACGAACTAATAAACGCTGAGGCCCCATACCACGTTTCAATAGCCCAGAATGACCTTATTACGAAGGAACTCCGGGTTTGGCCCAAGAAGACCGGCCTCCGTTTTCAGAACCCGGTGTTCGAGACCGTCATCTGCAACGACGCCCCTGCAATCCCGGTCCTGATCTATTCTAAAGACAAACCTGAAGACCCACGAACCGGCGAATTGATTCAGAACTGGTTAAACACAGCACCGGCTCTTTCCTCGCCCTACTACTATCAAGCCTGCCACTTTTTAATCCAACGGAAGTATGAGGATTTCGTCAGAGTAGCCGATCACTTCCTGTTCCTGAGCGAAAAAGACATGCCTGTAACAATGACCAGATACTACTACGGTCAGGTCCAGCTATACCTCAAAAGGAACTACGACATAGCCACTAAACAGGCCATGTTGTGCATCGCACACAGACCCTTGATGGCCGAATTCTGGTGCCTCTTGGCAGACGTATGTTACTTTCTGAAAAAGTACACGAGAGCCAAGTCACTCTATCAAAACGCCATGCTTCTAGGTGAACGCAGATTAGATTCAGACTTGTGGCCGATGCAGGTATCAAAGTACAAAGAATACCCAGAAAAAATGATAAGCAACTGTACCCAAATTCTAACCAATACCAGATTATACACTGCCAAGAACATATAAGATATGAAAGAAAAGGTTATTCTACCGTTGATTGCGTTCGTCGGCGTATTCTCACTGCTATACGTCGCTGGGCCGGCCAACAAAACTATCCAACAACCGCCAGTACATCAACAACCGTTTTGGCCGATTCAACCACCAGGACCGATAGACCCTCTACCTTTGACCCGACCGCAGACACCACAAATCTCGGTCAAAATTCCGCCCTACCTCGCCTACCTAAAGGTCGTAGATCAGATAAAGAAGTGGAATCAGGAGGCACCTGATCTGACTGAAGTAGGCACCTATGGTAAAAGCACCAGAGGGACAGACCTCTATTACATCAGGGTGACGAACAAGCTCAACACACAGCCTAAACCCAAAGTGTTGATTCATGCCTGTATTCACGGCAATGAACCACTGTCTACATCAGTTATGATGGGCTACATAGGGACAATCTTAGAGGAATATGGCAAAGATCAGGCCGTTACTGAGTTACTAGACACTCGTGACATCTACTTCGTGCCGATCATATCACCCGACAGCCACCCGAACAGCAGGCATGTGGATGGCGTGGACCCCAACAGGAACTATCCAACTGAAGCCGATCCCAGCAGGAAATCGGTTGCTCCAGTACAAGCAATCCGTGAGTTCTTCCTAAAGCATCAATTTAAGGCCGTAATATCAGCACACACCTGGGGTAGAGTCTTCCTCATCCCTTACGGCGACAGGGACGCCAAATGTCCAGATTGGGACGCCTACCAGAAGATCGTCGGCGAGATGGGCAAGATGTGTAACTACAGGATGATTCGGGCCTTCGATATGTACAAAGCAAACGGAGGGTTGAACAATCCGCCGATCAGGGTCGCTGGTGAGGAGCCGCCGTACCCCTGCTGCTACAACATGCCAATCTTTGGAAGTGAAGTGGATTGGTACTATAAAAACGGTGCATTCTCCAGTAGCCAAAATGGGGAAATTCATCAAGGTGCTTTTAGCATAGTCATGGAGATGGGTACGCACCAACGTATTCCTTCCATGCAGGACATAAAGACGGAGTTTGATATGACGTTCCGTGCCGTCCTCCACTTCATCAAAGAAGCTCCCCTCGTGGAGATATGGTGGAAGAACGGCCAGCCAGTAAACCGAGACGGCACACCAAAGAAAATCGCTTTGAGAACTGCGGCCACAGACTATGATACTATATGCAACGGAAATCATACGAACGAGTACATGATGACGGACATGGCATCATCCGTCTCGGCAATATATCCCTCAACGACGAGAGCGTATTACCAGAAGTGGCTACTGGAGTTCTCGATAGTGATGGAGATGGGTACTCACCAGCGAATACTATCTGATGCGGATACCAAAGCTGAATTCGACAAAACTTACCGAGCTATATTGTTGTTTATTCAAGAAGGAGCGATTGCCCGCAAAAGTTATCTTGACATTCTGCTGCGATAGATTCGGCCCTCGCCTTGGCCTTCAATGCTATGCGTTTGAGTTCCTTAGCCGTTTGTTCTTCGACTTTTTTCTGTAAATCCTTGCGTTCTGTGATGTCGGTCAAGGAGCCTATAATCACCTGATCGCCGTTTGAAGCGGTAGCACTTAGCCATTTTGTTGTGCCATCTGGTCTAGTAATCATGACCTGAAAATCACTCACCTTACCAGTAGCGTGCAACTCCTCAATGAGTCTGGCTCGTAAAGCGGGATCATAAAGCGAAGTAGACTTGACCTTGCCTACAACGTCTTCGGGACTATCATAGCCCAGGAGCTTTGCCCCGTATGGATTGATGTAGATAAATGTACCATCACTTTGCAGGGTTTTATACAGAGCAACCGGTGCTTCGTCGCAGAATCGTTTGTAGTCCACTAGATTTTCCACAATATATTTACCATCCTGGGTTAGTAAATTATATCCAATTCGTTCACGATCACAGTGACTTCTTCACCATATCTGGCAACTGCTATTTGTTTTCGGCCCGGTGCCAATCTCTTTAGTTTGACTTCCAGTTCGTTCACCGTGCAGTTAATGACCGTCCAGTAGTTATTCATCTCGCCCACCAATTCATTGATGACCACGGTGATTTGATCCTGCCAACGGGTTGCTGCGATTTGTTTACGGCCCTTGTCAAACCTGTGTAGCTTGATATCGAGTTCGTCTATGTGGCAATTGATGACATACCACCGATTCTCGGCGAGCTTCTTGACCTCTTCAGTTTCATCGGTGATATCTTTATCTGGGAAGTAGTCATGCAATTGCCTTCTCGCATCACGCAAGAGGCGGCGATAGAACTTCACATTACAGACGCAGCCAGGATTGTCTATAAACTTAGCTACGTCGTCCTTGAAATCAATTGGCAGCGAGTCACGGAACCTAGCGTCTCTTAGGGCGGTTTTTACGTCCAGTAGAGACACCAACTTTCTTTTCATTCCTCTCCCTTTCCTCCCTCTCGAACTCCTCTCGCAACTTGCGTTCCCTCTCTTCTCTCTCCAACTGAATCCTCTGTTGCTCTATTGCGTCCTGCGGGCTTGGTGCCTTTTTAGCACTCACCAGCCTGCCGCACTTGGGACAACGGAACTTCTTGGTTTGGTCCATGAACTTGGATTCAGCTAGCTTCTTCGTCTCAGGGTCGATGTGAGATATTTTGGTCTGTATTTTTGATCTTAGGTAAACATAGAGGCCATCTACGTCGGCGGCATTATCTGTCACCAATGTCCAATTACATATCTCGCAGTGTAGTTTATAGAAGTTACTCATCACTTGCCTTTTCTGTAGGTTCGCCCACGCTGACCAATGCGTTGGCCTCCAAGTATGTAAGGTAGTTGGCCCCTAGAGTAGCCAGGAAGCTACCTGCACATCCAGCAGCAAAGATAACAAAGGGATTCCAACTCAACACGGTCAACCCCAGGAAGGCCCCGCACCAGAAACCGCAACATTGGTAACAGCCCACCAACTTGCCCAGCCACGGTATACACCCTTGTAAGTAGGTGCGTACAGGCTCGAAAAGCGTGCTGTCCACAATGATATGTGTCATCCCTATAACGGCAAAACAGAAAAGCAGCAGCAATGTAATGTCCATTACGCAACTCCTTTTTCATTGAGCAATCTAGCTTTTTGGTAGTATGATTCTCTTAGCTCTAAGTCGGCTAGGGACAAGCCTAATCGACCGGGCCATTTGCACTTACCTGTGTAATCCAATACTAGTTTGGCCTGTTGTTTTTACAGATCAGGCAGGGGATGATTTCTGATAGAAGGGCCTCAACTTGTTTGGCCTGTAGAGTCCATCTCCAAGCTGGCTTGTGCTTCTTACCTTTCTGGAAACACACCGAACCAAGACCGGTCATTGATAGAAGTGCCTCGACAAGAGGCTTGTGTGTGTGTGTGTGTGTTAACCACCACTACCACTGTTGTGTAGTAATATCCGCACCTCCAACTCTTGGCCTTCCTCTTCAAAACGCTGACGTAACCTTCGCCATCTATTACCCCCGGCTATGTACGTCGCCTGCTCTTTAGTAATTTTCTCCAAAAAATTACCTCCACCACACTATATAGATTCGTTCCCTATCCCTGTCTAAGCTGAAGTTAGGAAACCGCTCATCCCCATCATTTAGGTTTTCCTCAGCAAAATCTAGCGAGAATACTTGATTACTAACGATGTTGTAGTTCATCCGATCTACGGTAACTTCATCACCAAAAAAACTAGCCAGGATTTTTTCGTGACTGCTTTCTACACTATTCAGAAAATCCAGTACCGAACGACGACCCATGTTCTTCAAGGAAGGGAGCATTTGCGATAGCTTCCACTGGTCGAACATCGGACGGAACTCAGGTAGGAGTTTTCTTACCTCCTTGTTTCGGAATACGAGTTCCTCTACGTTGTCCAGATTTAACACAAGCATACTATGTTAGATTAGTCTGATCTAACGAAATTCAAGAAAGAGGAGAATAATATGGCCGATGAGAAAACATTTCGTCCACAACGAAAGAGCATAGCACCTTCAGAGGTATCCAATGAAGGGCAAGAGGCATTGCAGGCCGCACAAAACATTCGTGAAGCCGCCGCTACCGAGGTAGGCGAAGCAGTAGATCACCCAGGCGGTGGATTCCAAATCCAGGGCAATATGCCTCCAGAGTTCCAGGCTGCTCTAGCCAAGAACAGAAACCCCCAGGCTCAGAATGCCGACTTCGGCACAACCCAGAAGGAATCCAAAATGTCTCCCACCAGGAGACCAACTCCTGTAGCACCACCAAACACCACCATGCGTGTAACTGGTAGTGCTAGATTAGAAGAGTTGATTAACAACGCCAAGCAACATCACGTAACCTGGGAAGAACTCAAACTCCCGTCTAAGGGCGTGTTCTATAACGGCGATGACGGGCCTACTGACGGCATTATCCACGTTAGACCGATGACTGGAGAAGAAGAACAGATTTTGGCTACCCCCAGATTCGTGAAGAAGGGGCAGGCTGTGAACATGATCTTCAACCGTTGTATCAAGGAAGGGTTTGATTCATCCAACTTCTTGACGGCTGACAGAACCTACCTTCTCATTTTCCTCCGTGGTATTTCGTATAGCCCGGATTACGATGTCGAGGTCAAGTGTCCGTTCACCGACAAACAGTTCACCACGACGATCAACCTAGCTACGTTGTTCCTCGAACAGTGTCCTTTGAACTTCGGCCCACAAAGCCTGCAAGGAACACTGCCGACCACCGGCTACAACTTCACCTACAGACTGCCGACTGGTGCTGACGAGCAGAGGATTCAGGAGTACCGAGATCACAAGGCGAAGTTCGATGTCGGCAACAATTCCGACGACACCCTGATCTACAGGACCGCCTTGCTATTGAACGACATCGAAGGTCTGACGGACAAGAGTGAAATACAAGAACTCTTGCGTCACCTACCTATCGGCGACGTAGCTCACTTGAGGAACTGTGTCAACGAGCCTCCGTTCGGTGTGGATACCAAGGTGAGTATCATCAGTCCGTTCAACATGGAAGAGTTCGAGCTAGAATTACCGCTCGAAGCAAATTTTTTCTTCCCAAGGGCAAGGAAGACGACCCAGAATACGACCCAAGCATAGAGCTTTGGCAGTCATTGATGGAGGAGATATTCTTCTTCCAGTATCATCTACACCTGAGCAGAGACGACTGCATGGTGATGCCGATCAACGAACGCAAGTGGATGATCGAGCGTTTCATCAAGCAGAAGCAGCGTGAAAACGAGGCTATGGAAGCTGCTCGCAGAAAGGCTAAGTCGAAGGCAAGATAAGACATGGCAACCAAAGAGAGAAACCAAAATGCAGTTGCAGGAGACACGCTCACACTGAGACAGTTCTTCTACAACTCCAATAACTTCGCCGATGTGATCAAAGTCGAGAAAGTAGAAATCTACTTCTTCGACAAAGAAGAAATCACTGAGGAGAACCCAAAGGGACTTCGTTTGGTAGAGACTATCGATGGTTCTCTTGTAACTCATGATGAAACTGGCAAGTACAGTGCGGTTCTAACGCTGGACGGCAGGTACGGCATAGGCAAGTATACAGACGTATGGACGGTGAACGTCGAAGCAACTCACCCGAAGATCACCATCAACGCCGGTTTCAATGTCTACTCCAACCTGTGGTATTCATCTCCTTCGCCCATAGTATATGACTTTAACTTCCGGTTCCGACCAAACAAACTCAAGATAGGTTCCAAGCGTCACCTAATCATTGAAGTAGAACCCAACGTACCGACTGGCTCCAATCTGGCGAAGTATTATGAAAATCTCGCCATAGCATCTCCCTTGAGAATTTCAATAGAACAGGCGTGTGGACCCTGTTTGCCAGAGGAGCAAGATTTAAGACTTATAGTTGACAGAGAATCTGTGGACTATAGAGATAAGGGCCGAGGGTTCTACTTCTTTGATACTTCGGAGCTAGACTGCGGAATCTATAATGTCTGGTTTGAAATGGAGTTCGGCGGAAATACATACATTTCCGACAAGCAGCAGTTGCAGATTTACTAGTAACGTGCCACGATGACAGAGGAGGTTAGACCAATGAGAAATTCCTGGCTAGGCGACTACTATTTCAACATCCTGCAAAGCCCAGAGGCTTTCAGAGCGGCACTCGATCAATACATAGAATGCCCAGATGAAACTGCAATAGCCAAATTGGAAGGTGTGTTGCGATGTCTATTAGGCATCGTCCTAGAAAACCATAAGCCGCCGATTGAAATATGTTCTGGAGGGTGCAACGAATGCATTGTCGATTGCCTCAATCGAGCTAGAAAATGTGATTGCTCACCGGCAAAGTATTTCACCGTAGTAATGCTGAGGCATCTACGTCAATACGTCCAGCCAACCGCCGCCCCGTCTGATAAGGATTTCAATTGGTTCGCTACGATCAACGACGGTCGTATTTGCTTCTCCATTCCTGTCCACCCATATAACTTACCTGAAAAACTAGCTTCCCAAAGCGATGTCGAACTACTGATTATCAACGATGGCTCCCCCTTCTTCACGCCCTTCTCCCGCTGGCTATCAAGCTCCTACAAATACCCACAACTAGCAGACATCACAATCACTTGTTACGACAAAGAAGGTAAAATCCGGAAGTCTGTCTTGCTACAAGACGCCAAGCACACCAAAGTTTCTATGCTAGACCCAGAATACTTCTCTTCATCAACACTTGGAATGGAAATCATGTTCAACTACAGAAAGGCATTATATGACGATGAAAAATTACTGGCTAGACATGGACAAAGCCGAAAAAAGACGCAAGCTCAAATGGCAACAAGAGAGGGAGCATAGAGACGCCGAACAAATAAAAAAGGCCAACCTCAAAGAAGTCCATATAGAGCCGCCGAAAAAAGGAGAGAACACAGTAAAGACAAATCTGAATGAAGAGAAACGCATCTCAATAGGGATGCAGGATCACCCAGGATTCAAAGCCAACTATGTCTGGCCCCGCTCGTTCCGGTTCTTGCTGACTCCGAAATCCCGTCCTGAACTCCAATACTTCTTCAGGAATGTAGAAATCAACTACGCCTGGAAGTCTCTAGAACTACAAATCTACGATACCACTGACGGCACCGCCCACGATTGGGTTCAGTACCTACTCGAAGAAAATGCCAAGAAACACGAGGAACTGAAATTGATCATTGTAAATAGTCTGGGAACGCCGTTGTACCGTTACAGATTCTCCGGTCTCCAGGTTGTGGCCCACGACCTGAAATTCGATTACGAATCGAGCGACGTGGCTACACACACCATTTTACTTGAGTTCAAGAACATGCGGAGATCAACGGTCGTGCATCCAAAGAAAGCCAGTGATCTAGATTTTCTGATCCACTAGAAGGTACAGATCGACAAAGAAGTGGCAAAACAACGTGAGTGAACTACCCCGACCCTAAAGGGTCGGGGCTTCTCGCTTCATCCCTGTCGCTCCTTTAGTTCCGAAGAACTAAAGCGACGTGGTTTTACAGGTCTGCAATAACGCTCGCAATAGGTGATACCATCCTTGGTCCTGTCCTATGAGCGGTTTCATCCCCTACCCTAAAGGGCTACAATGTAGGGGCTTTCACTGCCGAAGAACGATAAAAAAGAAGACCCCGGCAGAGCAACAAAGGATGCTGGGGTCTCTTGCTACTTGTTTCCCGTCCGTGGCAAGTGCATTCCTTATCTATCTATAGACGGCAAATTTATTTCCGGTTTCGATTTTTTCCAAACACTTTACACACAGTCCTTTTGCACTACAATGGAGGCGTGTCCTGTAACCCCGATGTCGAAGGCCAGAAATGGAAGCCACTCACACCTACAAAGAGCGACCGTGCTTCATCAAAGAGTCAAAGAACGAACTCAAGACCATCCGGCCAGGAGAAACGTACTGGAAGCCCATCTACATTATCCGCTACACCGATAACCTCGAACCCAAGGAGGAGAAGGTGTCGAAGAAGCACTTCGACAATGAAGTCTTCACGAAGAGCGTCGAGATGAACAAGTCGCAGGCGTTACTCAACCGTCTACGCCGGGCTGGTCGAAAAAGAATGCGTCGTGCTTCTTCAGAAGAACCTCCAAAGGAAGAACCACCCACTCCCGATACCGCATGAAATACGGGTAGTCAGCCTCCGTAACTGCCAACGGCAAATCCTCGCCTTTGATAATCGCTAGATGAGACTTACGGTCCTTCTTCCAGACCACCATTGGCTTACGAGACGACCTCTCGGCGTCATCACTCACTTGTTTCAAGAAGCTGTTTATGGTGGTGTCGCCATCCTCAAAGGCACCACACAAATCCACGTCATTATAGCCGCCCTTTGACTCTATCACGAACTTGAAGCTCGTGGGACAAGTCAAATCGCCAGTGAAAGTATCCTTGGCGTGTTTAGGCAGGTGTACGCCCTGGCCCCAGCGGTTGCCGGAACCTACAGAGCGTGAGAACAGGCCCCACTCAGGGTGCTTGGCTAACAGATCGGCGAAACGACTATTCAACAACTTGACCAGCCCAAGCTCAGTACGGTTGCCTTTCTTCTTGGACTTCAGCTTCTTCTTTCGCTTGTCTCGTTTCTCGAAATCTTCTACTATATCATCTACTTCAAAGTCTTCCATTATCTGCCTTCGAGGATGCTAAATGTGCCCATTAGATCACTCTTTGTTTGCTCCAAAGAGCAAACTAGTTCTTCAAAATCCTTTCCAGACATCGAGCCTTCTCGAACCTGATTCGATACCACTATGTCAAGATTCGACAACAACTGACGCATGTTCTGCATCAACATCTCGAAGTTCTCCTGGCAGGCTGCTATCGTGTTCTCTTCTTCGTAATTCACTTCCTGGCTGGGCCGAGTAGCTCTTAAGTGATCTAGCTCATCCTTGTCATTCAGCGAGGTAATAACCTCAATTGTTTTCCGTCGTTCTTTGACCTCGTTGCGGTCGTCTTCTGAATGTTCCCAGGTTACGCTTGAATCGCTAGTTTCGATCTCGAACTTCTGCACGTTCTCATCGATGACGATGGGAAACTTGGGAGATATATCCATCATCCATATCTCATTCTCTGGAAGTTCGATGAGCTTGATCTTCTGGTTGAATATGTTGCGAATGTTGAGCTTGTAAACAGAACGATACCATATGTCGGGGGTCGAAACAAAGAATATCTGCCCCAACTCCTGCCTCATGTCGGCAAACCACAAGGGGCGATGAGCGTTGCGGAAGAACCAAATTCGCCGATGCCCGGCATCTAGTATCTCGCCGATAGCCACAGCCATCGACCCGTCGATGTAAGACCACACATCTTTCAGTCCAAACAACCTGGAAGCTATTGCCCGATCAACACCGGGAAACGTGGCCTCTACCTCTTCCTTTATATGATCCTCGCCAGCCTCAAATATCCTTAGAATGACCTCCGAATCGCACTCCGAAGTCACCTGGAACTTCTTGGTTAGACACTCATACTGGCCCTGTGGGACTTTGCCATTGTGAACCATGCCCACACGGTAGTCGGTAGATGTAAATGGATGATTGTTTTTGTTGATCTGCGGCGGTCCTTGTGAAGCTCCCCTGGCGTGTGTAAGCAATATGTTAGGCTTGAACTCCTTGAGCTTACGCCACTCTTGCGAATGCACCATCTGCGAGGAGCGAATCGGTTGCTTCTGATAGATCACCCGTTGGTCTTCACCGCTACCCCAGAAACCGGCAGCATCACGGCCCCTAGACTCTAGCTCCTCGAAGACCTTAGACATGATCTTGTAAGAAGTGTCAGGGTTTGTACTTGTGCCTATGTAGCCAGCGATTCCACACATGTTGTCCTCTTGTTACTATTATAGTGTATTCTAGCAGATTTGGATTGATCGAGCAACCTGTGTATTTATGGCGTTTTTACTAGATACTTCCATGATAAGACTAGATTTCGAGGAATACCTGTTCACCGAGAACAGAAACTACCTGGGCGAGAAGGTGGGAGACATCTTGACATCCCTACAAGACCTTTCCCAGAACGGAAAGGCAATGGGTCAACGGCAAATGATGCGTCGTATGGAGGGAACTAGCGATCAGATTCGTAAGATTCTCCACTCACGATGGCAGAAATCAAACGAGAAGTACCTACCTGTGCTTCAGAAAGTCGGGACTGCCCTGATGAATGTAGTTGACGGCGAAAGCCAATTCGAGCCGCTAGATGTGGTAAACGGGTCCATCTCGGAGCTAGAAGGCTTGCTTGGTAGAATGAAAGTACCAGTCAATACCCTTGCATCCGCCGAGCCGACGCCAGAAGAACCGCCAACCACCGCACCGCCAGAAGGCCAGCAAGATCAGGCCCAACAACCACAGCCCAATCCAAACACACAGCAACAACCACCGGCCCCCGATCCAAATACTGCACCGCCAAACCCGAATGCGGCACCAGGACAACCGCCGTCCCAACCAGCACCAGCATAAACAAGACGGCCCGCCTTCGGCGGGCCGTCTATGCAACCTTGTATAGATACTCTCGTATGCCTGCCTCGCAGGGCTTGATCGAATACAAGTCCATCGCCGCATAGAGGACGTGCTTTCTCTTCCTGCCGAATGCCTCAACAACGGCCTCCATCGTGACGCAATCAGCGGGGAGACTGAACATGATGCTCTGTAGACGGGCTATCCAGCGGTCCCTGCGTGCGAGGTAGTCCCTGGTAGCATCGCACTTGATGTTGTGTGCGACCATCTCTTTTGCTACACGTCGCCGATGGAACCAAACACGCTTATCGATCTCACGCTGTTGCTCCTTCGTGAGAGTGGCGTTGTTGTCGGCGTCGGGCTTCTTTGGTGCCGGTTCCCGCAACCGGTGCTTGATTGGCTCATCGATTTCGCTCTCGTAGCCAAACCGCCCGATTGTGTACGTGCCTTGACTGGCTACATAAGCTTTGGCTTGTGCAAAGCTGATCTGGCCGAACACCACCTTGAACGTGCCAATCGCTGGCCTATACAACAAGCTGCCAGGTAGACATCACCCTTCGTACCGATCCACCTGCATTGCTGCTCGATCTTCTCTATAATAACGCTCATGTTCCTCTCCTCCTTGAGAAGAAACCCAGATATCACTTTGAGCATTGTAACATTTTCAACAACTCTGGCAATTCTTTTTGGCAGCAGCAATTAGACCCTTGAAAAGAGGCGACGGCTGCAAGAGACGACTGCGAAATTCAGGATGTGACTGTGTACCAATGAAGTAAGGGTGGGCATCCTGCCCCATCTCCATGATCTCAATCAACCCCGTCTGCGGATTGACACCTGTAGTTTTGAACCCTTTGGCTTCCAGCGTCTCCTGATATTCAGGATTTACCTCGTAGCGGTGACGATGCCGCTCCCTAGCCATCTTGCCTTCATATAGCTCATGAGCCTGAGACCCCTTTGACAACTCGCAATCATAGCCACCAAGCCGCATGGTCCCACAGAGCTTGACTAGGTTCTCCTGACCTTCAATGTGATGCACGACCGGATGCTTCGTGGTCTTATTGAATTCCGTACTGTTGGCGTCTTCTAGATTACAGACGTTGCGGGCGTACTCGATCACGGCACACTGGAGGCCCAAGCAGATTCCTAAAAACGGAATCTTGTTTTCTCGAACGTACTTGATTGCCCTGATCTTGCCCTCGATCCCACGAGAATCGAAACCGCCAGGAATGATGACGCCATGCAGCCCCTCGAAAAACTTGGCGAGATGCTTGGAGGTTTCTACCTCTTGAGCCTTGACCCAGCGTATCTCGACCTTCACGCCATTGGCAATACCTGCATGGTAGAGGGCTTCTTTCAGAGAGATATAGGCTTCGTCGCAGTTGTCGTACTTGCCGAAGATACCGATGTTGACCAGCAGCATTTCGCCGCTCATGTACGCCTCGACTAGCTCACGGTACTTCTTGATGCGGCAGCCGGTCCTCTTCAGCCTGAGTTTATCGGAAATGATGTCATCGACCTGTCGGTTGTAGAACTCAATCGGTACTTGGTAAACTGATTTCACGTCGGGGGCGTCGAAAACGAGCGAGCGAGGGACATAGGTGAGATCAGATACCTTCTGTAAAATTTTCTCTGGAACTTCCCGCTCGACACGGCAGAAGAGTAGATCGGGCACGACGCCGTAGGATTGTAGATCGATGACACTGCGTTGGAGGGGCTTGGTCTTCCATTCCTTGATGGTAGGCACCCAGAGGATCGGGGCGACCATGACTATCATGCAGTCGGCACCGTGCTTCACCTTGAACTGCGTCACGGCTTTGTAAAAAGCAGAACTTTCAATATCGCCGACCGTGCCACCTATCTCGGCAATGACGACATCGGCCTTCTTCCCCAGATGTTCTAGACGCTCGATGATCTTGTTTGTAACGTGAGGGATGACCTGGATGGTCTGGCCTAGGTACTTGCCTTTCTCCTGCTCCTCATTGATTTCCTTGTTGATGATGCCTTGGGTTACGATATTATCCTTGCTTACTTGAATGTCGGCAATGCGTTCATAATGACCTAGATCGAGGTCACATTCAGTCCCGTCGTCGCAAAGGAAACATTCGCCGTGCTGAGAGGGAGCTAGAATTCCGGCGTTGATGTTGAGATAGGGATCGAGCTTAATGATCTCGACGTTGAATCCACGAAGCCTGAGCAGAAGACCTATCGAGGCGGCAGTAACGCCTTTACCTGTTCCAGAAATGACGCCGCCCGCCACGATTATGTACTTGCTTGACATTTAGCCCCCTTGATGATTAGCAACCTTATGACACCATTCTATGAAAGTAGCCTGGGCTAAGGATTGCTTCATCAGGTTCAGGTCTTTATGAATCCACTGCACATTCGATAACACATATCCCTCCGTGCTGTCAATGCGATCCAAAGAGGCTGTTGGGTTTGCCCGCTCAAATGACAAATCTATTCCAGACAAGGCACACTTTCGTCCTTGCTTCAGGAATAGATTCCAAGCCTGCTTGATTGTCAAAGAGAAAGCTATGTTTTTTCTTCTGGCATATCCCTGCGTTCCGGCTTTTGCCTTGGCCTGGATATCAGCCCATCTTTCGCCACTAATCTCGCCATATCCGGTCCATTTAGGGTTCTTAGAGCCGATTCTTTTTCTCAGGCAACCACATGATCGGCATCGACCCTCTGAGACACTAGAGCCTAATACTTCCACCTGTCTGCCGCATTTGCATTTAGCTAGGTAGAATCAACGCATTTTCCCAGAAACAGAACGAGAGCCAGTGTACCTGAGTATCTTTAACTTGTCAAAGATTTTACCAGATAAGTCATTAGCTTTCGGCATGTCTACACCACTGATAGACAGCCATTTTGCAAAGCATCCGAAATGGAGCGGAGTACCTCGTTGGCATCATATTCGTTGTCTCGGCACACATCCGAAATGGAGCGGAGTACCTCGTTGGCATCATATTCGTTGTCTCGGCACACATCCAACACAGCCCCAATGAAATTGTCCATATCTAAGTCATCGCCTATCCTGCCTAGAAGGGCACGATAGGTATTTCTGCGGTAGCTAATCATTCTGATGTTGTTCATCTTGTAGTGATCCATTGGATCAAGACGATCAACAGAGGGAGAGGCATTTGGGAACTTAGTTGTGAACTTTTTGACCTCTAGGACAGCCCAATCGATGAATTCGTCCTTGGACAGTAGATTCTTGATTCCATGCTCTACATACTACTTGCTATTTTTGCAGCGGTTCACGATGCTGTGCCAGAGCATCAAGGCATGTCTGAGTTCTGGTGATTTATGTTGTTTTGGCATATTGGGCTAAGGAGGGGCTGATTTCCTCGATAAATCATACCCATACTTCTTCAATATGTATCTGATATTCCTCGGTGTATATCCTGTGATTTCTGCTATATCAGAATACGGTAAATCTCTCCAATAGAAGTATTTGTCTGGTTGACTATATCCCTAACCTTTGCATCGGGATTACGGTACAATTCAATTACTTGTTCTTCTACCATTTTCCTTCCTATCTAAGATAT
>Ga0185317_100006_pt1 | contig 121998 bp, 94 predicted proteins | sample DevilsHole_FD_128020 | JGI IMG/M metagenome (GOLD analysis project Ga0185317, IMG submission 128020) | Groundwater microbial communities from Devils Hole, Nevada to study Microbial Dark Matter (Phase II) - Devils Hole (SPADES assembly)... | ecosystem: Environmental > Aquatic > Deep subsurface >...
GTAGTGCAGGCGGCCCGCCTGCAATGTCGTCAAAGGAAGCCGCAGGCGAGCCGCCTGCACTACGACTTCCTTGCGAGCGTAGTGCAGGCGGCCCGCCTGCAGTGTCGTCAAAGGAAGCCGCAGGCGGGCCGCCTGCACTACGACTTCCTTGCGAGCGTAGTGCAGGCGGCCCGCCTGCAGTGTCGTCAAAGGAAGCCGCAGGCGGGCCGCCTGCACTACGACTTCCTTGAAAACCGTAGGGCATCCTGCTCGGCAATGTTGGGAAGTAAGTTGTCTTTCTCCTGGCGTGAATGCGCCGCTCGGAGCGTTGACTAGGTCGTAGGAACCCAATCACATGGGTCGGGCCGCGAGAGTATTGCGGCCTGTAGCGAGCGTCGGCCAAGGGTGCGGAGCGGTGCCGTGAGCTGACGCTCGCTTTTTTTCGGCTCTCCGCCAACTTTGGGGAGATTGTGGTGTGGCCGTTCCGGCCGCCTCACATCTGGCGGATGAAACGACAGGCGGGACGCCTGCGCCCCAAACTTGGCGGAGAGCCGCTTTTTTCTCTCGGCGACATCGCGTCCGCCGGCTGAGTCGCACGCATTCTGCTGCAAGTTCTCGCCTCGCAGACCAAAGCCCGGTATGCTTGAACCCGTCAGCGGCTGCGCCGGCAATCGCCCGGCGCTGGACCCAGGGGTTTCGCATGAGTCTTTCCGACACGGGAGCACACGCCCAGTTGCTCGACCAGGCGCGGGCAGGCGACGCCCAGGCTTTTGCTCGACTCTTCGAGCGATACAGCAATATGGTGCGCCTGACCCTGCGCTTGCAGATCTCCGCCGAACTTCGTGCCAAGGTCGACGCATCGGACATGCTGCAGGAGACGTTCTTGACGGCCTCGCGCTCGGTGGGCGACTTCGAGGGACGCGACCCCGAGACCTTCGTGCGCTGGCTTCAGGTGATCGCCGCGCGACGGGTCGCCGATGCGTATCGCCGTTACTTCGACTTCGAGAAGCGCGACATGCGTCGCGAGGTGCCGCTTGATCAACTGCTCGCGCGCGGCGACCGATCAGCCGCCAAGCTCGTGGAACAACTGGCCGATTCGGCGAGCGGGCCGCTCAGCGTCGCGCACCGCCATGAGCAGGCCGTGCGCCTGGCCGACGCGCTGGCCACGCTGCCTGAGCACTATCGCGAGGTCTTGCAGCTCCGCTACCTCGAAGAACGGCCGCTCGGCGAGATCGCCGAATCGCTCGGACGCAGCAAGGGCGCCACGGCGATGCTGCTCGCCCGCGCCATCGAGAAGCTGCGCGAGGCGCTGCAAACATCGGAGTCGCGACCGCTCGATCTTTGACCTCTGACCGTTCTCGGTATGCCCGACCTCGAAATCGAATCTGGCGGCCCGGTGTGGGACCTGGTGGCGGAGTTCCTGGAACGCCGCGAGCAGGGCGAGTCGCTCAACGTCGACGAGTTCATCCGCGGCCATCCCGACGTGGGCGAACGGCTGCGCGAGTGCCTGGCGAGTTTTCAGTGGATGGATGCGGCGGCCGAGACGGCCCGCACGGAAACCGAGGAGGAGCTGCCGCGTACGTTCGGCAACTATGAACTGCTGCGAGTGATTGGCCGCGGCGGCATGGGTTGCGTGTATGAGGCGGTGCACGGGCCGCTGTGCCGGCACGTAGCGGTCAAGGTGTTGCCACCCCACCTGACGCACGTGCGTGAGTTTCGCCTGCGGTTCCTGCGCGAGGCCCGGGTCGTCGCGTCGCTGCACCACACGCACATCGCGCCGGTCTTTGAGGTCGGCCAGATCGGCAACACGCTGTATCTGGCCATGCCGTTCATCCATGGCGCGAACCTGCGGCAGATCGTCTGGCCCGACACGGCCGCGCGCGGCGACCGCGCGACGCATCCGATCAAGACGCCGCGGCAATTCACCGCCGCCTACTTCCACTGGGTCGCCGACGTCGGTGTGCAGTGCGCCGACGCACTGGCCCACGCGCACGGGCGCGGTGTGATCCACCGCGACATCAAGCCGTCGAACGTGCTGCTCGACGAACTCGGCGGCGTCTGGGTCGTCGACTTCGGACTTGCCAAGGCCCCGACGCATCCGTCGGTGACGAACCCCGGTGAGTTGATCGGCACGCTGCGCTATGCCAGCCCGGAACAGATTCGTGGCGAGCCGTTTGACGAGCGCACCGACGTATACAGCCTCGGCGTCACGCTCTACGAACTGCTCACGTGGCGCGAGGCGTTCCCGAACGGGACCATGTCCGAGGTGCTGGCCGCCGAACCGATCCGGCCGCGGCTGGTGAGTCCGCGCATCCCGCGCGATCTCGAGACGATCATCACGCAGGCCATGGCCAAGCGCCCCGCCGATCGCTACGCCACCGCTGCGGCGCTGGGCGATGATCTGCGCCGATTCATTCGCGACGAGCCGATCCGCGCTCGGCCGATCGGTCCGCTTGGTCGACTGGTCCGCTGGTGCCGGCGCAACCCGGGCGTGTCGACGGTCGCGGCGGCCGCGGCTCTGCTGCTCGCCGCGCTGGCGTGGTTCGATCACTCGCGACTCGTCGTCGAGCGCGACAACCTCGCCGAGGCCAAGGCCACGGCCGACCAGCGCTACGCCGACTGGCTGACCCTGGCGGCCGAACGAACCATCGAATCGGGCGAGCCTGACCGGACCCAGAGCGCGCTGGCGATGCTGCGCGAGGCCAGCAGCATTCGGTTTCGGCCTGAGCACTGGGCGCTTGCCATTCGCGCGATTGACCAAAACACCGCCGCGCCCGGCCCAGGACTCAACCCCGCGCCGAAGGGTCTGAGGGCGGTGTCGGTCGGTCCGCGCGGGTCTGAGATTGTTGTCGCCGACGCTGCAGGCCGGCTGTACTTTTGGCCGAAACCGGACGGCAAAACATGGTCGGCGGCCGGATTCGGCGAACCGATCCGAACCATCGTGTGCTCGCCTGACGGCGAAACTCTGGCGGCGGTTTCGAAGCGACACGTTTGGATCGCGCGACGCGATCGGGAATCGCGCACACTCGACGACACCCGCGCGGCGCGTTACGAACCGTGCGCGGTGGCGTTCAGCCGCGACGGCCAGCAACTCGCGCTCTGGGGCCGGACGATCGCGCTGCTCGATATGCGCGACCGGCAGATCGCGTGGGAGCGGCCGGCGTCGGTCGACTCAGACGACGCCGATGGCCCTTACGCGGCGGCTGCGTGGAACGAGACCGGCACGCGCCTGGCCGCCGTGCTACGCACCGAACCGTGGATCGAACTCTGGAGCATGCCCGACGGCAGACTCCTGGACACCATCCACATCGAAGACATCGAGGTGCCGGCGGCCGCAGACGCGCCCCTGATCGGTCATGTCGCATTCAGTCCCGACAATCTCCAGATCGCGTGCGGCTGTGTCGATGGCACGGTCCGCACCTACAACCTGCCGTCGGCGGCGCGCGAACCGAATCCGCCGGTTGCTGCGCCCGGACCAGTCGAACGAGTGCTGCGCGGGCACGAGCGGCCGTTGATCTGGACGGCTTTCGCTGCCGGCGGCTCATGGCTACTCTCGGCCGATGACCGCGAACTTCGATTGTGGGACCTCGACCGCTCGCAACCGGCCGGCGTGCTGGTTCGCAGCGACGTGGCGATCCGCTCATGTTCGATGGACGCCCGCGCGGCCGTGTGGGCGACGACCGACGCCGACGGCCGGTTGCGCACCTGGCGGCTTCCCGACCCGAGACTGCATCGGGTCATTGCGCCGCTGCCCAACCGCATCACGGCGGTGGACGTCAGCCCCGACGGCCGATTCATCGCATGGGCCGACGGTACGGGCCGCGTGACCGTGCGCGATCGCATGCGCGACGCGACCGTGAACGAACTTGCCAGTGGACTGGTCGAGGTGCAACTTCGGTTCAGCCCGACTAGCCAGTCGCTTGCACTGGCCGGCGATGGCGCCGGGCCGGTCCGGCTCTGCTCGCTGACGGGCGGCGAACCAACGCTGCTGGGCGACTCGACCGGCGCGGCGACCGCGGTCAGTTTCATCGGCAGCGGCGATCGCCTGGCGACCGCGCACGCGGACGGAACGCTGATCGTGTGGAATCTCGTGACGCGCTCGCCGCTCGCAACGGTCCGCGCGGGACCGGTCGTGTCGCTTGCCGCCAGCGGCAACGGTTCCTGGCTCGCCGCGGGCGGATCCGACGGCGCCGTGCAGTTGTGGGAACTCGCGTCAATGACTCGCACAGAGGTCGCCCCGCGGCTCAAGTCGGCGGTGCGCTGCGTAGTCTTCAGCCCCGACGACCGCTTGCTCGTGAGCGCGGGTGACGACGGCCGCGTCTGTGGATGGCGCGTCCCCGACCTCGCTCGGCAGTACACCATCGAAGGCCCGGGCGAGGCGGTTTCTGGCTTGGCGTTCTGCCTCGGCGGCAATACGCTCGCCACTTGTGGCCGAGATGATCGCATCACACTGTGGTCGGGCAACCCGCCACAGCCGATCGGCGCTCTCGAAGCACGGTTTGCCAAACGATTTCAGACCTTGGCCGCCACGCCCGACGGCCGCACGCTCGTCGCCGGCGGCGGACCAAGACAATCCAACGGTGAACCGTCGGGCGACATCGAATCGTGGAACGTCGAAGCCATCCATCGCGCCGTCGTGGAAAGCGGCCTGGCTGACTGGATCGACTTCGGTCACTAGCCGTAGTAAGTGAGGAGAAACCACGAATCACACGAATCGCACGAATGCAGAAAAGAGGACCGACGCTTCAGGCGACTGTCTTCTCATTCGTGCTATTCGTGAGATTCGTGGTTGGTCCGGCTGGGAGCCCGCAATCCCAAACGAAACGGCCGGCCTGGTCGTAGCCAAGCCGGCCGGTGTTCGTGTCGTGGGTTCGGTCAGTGATCTCGATCCGCGAGACTACTGAGCCGATCGCATCGACGTCCTGTAACCCGTGGGGATGGGTGTCAGGCGCGGCGACTCGTTGAACGAGTGACCTTGGGCCGGTGCGGCCTCTGCCGGCGCGGCGCACGGCGAACCACACGAGCTGCCGCAATGCTTGTGACCGAGGCCGTGCACGAGGCCCTTCAGCTTGCTGCCGAGCTTGTGGCCACAGCCACATGGGTCGCACGCTGGCTTCGGGCAGCAGGGCTTGCAGAGCGAAATCTTCGGCAAGCACAGCTTCTTGGCGCACGGATCAGCGCACGCGGGTTTGCACGGATCGCAACTGTTGCGATGACACAGTTTGTCGAGCAGGCCGCCCGCGGAGGCCGGCTGGACAAATGCAATCGCCAGCCCCAATGCGAGGGCGGGCACAACGAATCTCTTCATCTGCCGTTCCTTTCCTGTTGCTCTTGGCAACCTCACCGACTGCCGGCCTATGTCGGCCGGCGACATGAATCGGTGGCCACTCTAAATGTGCCCCACGCCTATCGAATTGCAAATCCTGGCGACGAAATGGATTAACTTGGCGGGCGGTGGAAAGGTCTACCGGTTGACCGGTTTGGAGTGGGCGGTTGGTAGCGATCAGACGGGAGTTTCTAGCCTGTGGTCCGCTGAGAAGGGTCCGTCCCGCTGGTCACTCCTTGCGGTTCGTCGCAGTCTTGGCTGGCTCGAACTCCAGCGATCCGATGACGGCAAGATCCTGGGGGCCGAATTGGTCGACGCGGCGTGCATCGAGTTGGAAGATGAATACAAGTTGCTGGCCCTGAGGACTCGCGGCGATGTAGTAGTACCAGACGATCGGCAAATCGCCCGACTGACCGACGGCCGCCAGCCGGTAGACCCAGTGTCCCTTTGCGGCCGGCACCTCACCCTCCTGAATGAACTTCTGAAACTGCTGGCCGAGGGCCTGCTGCACCTGCTTGCGAAATTCGGCCGGGTCCATGTGGCTGCCGGCGACGACGGTGGGAGCGGCCAGGATATTGCACTGGGCGATCGAATCGCCGTTGTGCAGAAGCCGCATCAGCGTGACTCGCGGATTGTTGAGCAGCACCGCCCAGCCGCGCGGGAAGTGGAAGCGATACTGCCCGTCCGTTTGGGTGTACACGAGTTGCTCGGTTGCCGCATTCGCCGCGAGCGGCAGATTCGCGACCGCCTCTGAGTTCACATGAGCGACTGCATCGAACGATCGCTCAATCGTGAGCGACGATTGAGCCTTTAGGGCGTGGCTCACCGGTCCACGGCCGCGGTCGTCGTCGCGAGTGAGTTCTATCCGAGCGATCTTCTTGCGAGCGCGGTCAAAAACGATCTGGCCCGTCAGCGCCTGTTTGGTGGTGGCGCCGGACACCTGCCCTTCGATCTTTCCGCCGATCTCGAACCGGGCGGTGGCGTCCTTCACCTCGGCGAGTTTCACTTCGACGGCGTTTGTGGTGATCGCGTCGAGATTGAGCAGGGCGGCCACGACCGCGTCGGCGGGTTTCCAGGCGTCTCCGGGCGCTACGAGTTCGGGCGAGAGAAGCTGGCCGACGAGCAGGGTGTTCATCGGGGCTTCGCCCTGGAGCATGTCGAACTCTTCGACCGTGAGCGGACCCGATGGACTGAACAGGAACGGCCGTCCGCCACGGATCTCATTGACCACGACCCGCACCGCTTCGCGCAGGGTGCGTGTTGTACGCGAGTCGCGTACGCTGCTTTCGAGCGACGCCTGGGTGTAGAAACGGACGGTCCTGCCGGCCAGCTCCTTGGCCTCGGGCTCGATCGGCATCACCTTCTCTTCGTAGGCGAACTGGCCCTGTGCCGCGAACGGCAACGGAGTTGCCTTGTCGCCGGCGGGAGCGTTCTGGTTCCCCTTCGCGTCGAACTTTATCGTCACCGACCACGTGTCGCCCGCTTGCAACTCCTCGCGAAGCATGACCTTCTCGTCGGCGCAGACGACGCCGACAACAGCCAGCAACAGTCCGGCACAGCAGGCGGCACGCTTGGTCATCGCATGATTCTCCGGTGTTTCGCGGCAGGAACTGGATTGCGGCCGGACTGTACTGCGACCCTTTTTTTGTGTCAACTTCGACTACTTTTTCGGCTGGCCGCGCGGCAGGAACTCGATCGACTGGGCGACCGAATCGAGATCGCCGCGCAGGACGTCGGCGCGTTCTTCGAGCAGGTTGACCGCCAGCGTCGCGGCGCGGTCGTTCGCGCGCACCACGAGATAGTTCCACTCCTTCGGCTTCTGACCTAGCGTCGCCCGAATGCTGAACCGTTCGGCGGCAAGCGTGCTGGTGAGCGCGATTTTCTCGGGTGAGCTTGCCGCCTTGACGGCGGCCCTCTGCGACTCGAGCCAGGTGAGCAGTTCGCCGCGCAGCTTGGCGGACGTAGCCGGCGGACTTGGATCGATGGTCACGTGCATGCGGCCGCCCGTTTCTTCGTCCAGTTGAATCAGGTTCTTCTTCGCCGAGGTTATCTCCCAGTTGCGTGGGTAGCGGAACCTCACGCCCAAGTCGACGCTCTCGTACAACAGCGACGTGCTGCCGGGCGTGGGTTTTAGTTCGACGCCGGCCAAGCCCGTGTCCGTGAGCTTTGGGTCGTCGATGGCCGGGCGGCGGTCGAGTTCATAACGGCCCTGCAGTTTGCCGATCACGTTCCCCTCGCCGCTGAGAATCTCGCTCGTCCCGTCGAGCACCAGTCGCGTGATGAGCCGTGCATCGAGATCGAAGATGAAGTGACCTTCTACGTTCATGCGCGTCGGTCCCTGATCGGTCGGTCCGTTGAAGGAGCCAGCCATTCGCACGCGAGCCACTGCGCCGTCCACGGTCGACTTCACCTCGCTCAGCGTGCAGGCCAAGCCGCCTGATTGGATTGGGTTCACTCCAGTCAACTCACTGGTCGCTCCGGCAGACGCGGGCCACTGGTCGCCCTGCTTCACCGCGCCGCTGGGTAGCAGACCACGCAGCATGGGCGTGAACGGATCGCTACGTAGCATATCTAGCTCCGAAACCATGAGTGGACCGTCGGGACTGAACACGGTGTTGTGGTTGTTCTCGTGTCGCACCACTACACGCCCGACAGCCGGGCGGAGGACGATGCGCTGCGCCTGACTGTCGATTCGCTTTTCGAGTGTAGCGGTCCGACACAGTCGAACCGCGACCACGGGTTCATTCCCCTTGCCAAACTCCAGCACGCGCTCACGGTAATGAGTCGATCCGGTTGCCTTGATGGCAGTTTCAGTCACTTTTTGACCATTCTTGTCCATTCCACCCATGTTTCCCGTGAGGCTCACGTTCGTCTTGATCTCCAGAGTCATCCCAGATTGCATGGTTTCGCGCATCACAACCTGATTTTGGGAAATAGGTTGCGGCTGCTCCGGAATCGAGCCTGGCGAGGGGACAGTAACAGCCATGATCACTAGAAGAGCAGGCATCACGGCACCGCCTTTGCGACAAGGGCGAACCAACGGGCCTGACTGATCATCTAATCGGTAGGCGTCGTAACAGAAATCGTGGAAGTTGGACATTTGGGAAGCGCATTTTGCTTTTGTTTGGCGACCGCTCGTACTTAGAATCAGACCAACGCCCAGCGGCATACGACAGCGAAACGGGACGGCGGTTATGGAACGATATCGAATCCAAGCCCTGAGGCAGCTCAAGGACCAGCAGGTGCGGTACGCGCCGATGGACAAGCGGCTCGAGCAGATTTCGCGCGCCGAGGCCATGTTGGCCGAGATCGATCCACGAAAGCAATACCCCTATCAGTTTGCTTGCTTTCGCATCTTGGGTTATCGGCCTGAGAGTTATCCCGGCCTGGTGCTCGACGGTGCGGACTTGGTCCACGACCTGCGAATGTTCATCGAGGACCTATCGGGCAGCACGCGCATTGACTCGACGGCGGTCGGCGAGCCCGTCTGGACGGTGGACGAATTGAGCCGCAACCTGCGTGTGAGCACGAAGACCATCACGCGGTGGCGCGATCGCGGACTGGTCAGTCGGCGTTTTGTGATTGGCGGTCGTACACGTGTGGGATTCCTCAAGTCGTCGGTCGACCGATTTGTGGCGCGAAACGGCGAGCAGGTCGAACGCGGGGCCCGGTTCTCGCAGTTGGACGAACGGGAGAGGGAAGAAGTAGTGCGCCGCGCCCGGCGGATGGCGCGCTTCTGCACGCGTGCCAAGCCGGCCGAGATCATTCGCCGGATAGCTCGGCGCCTGGGCCGATCGCCAGAGACGATCCGCTACACGATCAAGAACTACGACCGCCAGAATCCGTCGCGAGCCGTGTTCGGGCGCACGAGCGGTCCGTTGGGCGAGCCGGAAAAGACGGTGATCTACCGCGAGCATCGCCGTGGCACGACGGTCGAGATCCTGGCGCGGCGTTATCGCAAGACGCGAACCACGATCTACCGCATAGTCAACGAAATGCGGGCGCGGCGCATTCTCGAAGAGAAGCTGGATTTCATCCCGAACGTGGCGTTCGAATCGCCGACCGCCGAGGCCGACATCCTCGGCAAGTCGGGCGAGGCGACGACCGGGGCCGAACGGAAGTCGCCCCAGGCGCGTACGCTCAAAGCGCCGCCAGGCTTGCCGCCCTACTTGAGCAGTCTCTATGAAGTGCCGCTTCTGACCAAGGAACAGGAGGTGTGCCTGTTCCGACGGATGAACTACCTCAAGTATCGTGCCGCCAAGCTGCGCGAATCGCTCGATCCGAAGCAAGCTGCGTCGTCGGTGCTCGACGAAGTCGAGCGACTACAGAAACAGGCGCTGGCGGTGAAGAACCAGATCATCCGAGCAAACCTGCGGCTCGTTGTTTCCATTGCCAAGCGCCACGTCGGATCGACCAACAGCTTCGACGAGCTGGTGAGCGATGGGAACATGTCGTTGATCCGAGCAGTGGAGAAGTTCGACTACGCGCGGGGCAACAAGTTCAGCACGTATGCGACGTGGGCGATCATGAAGAACTTCGCCCGATCGATCCCGACGGAACAGCACCAGCGCGATCGCTTTGTCACTGGGCACGAGGAGATGTTCGCCGCTACCGCCGACCGGCGATCGAACGAAACCGAGTTTGAGCACGACCTCGCGCAGATGCGAACCTCGATCGCCAAGATACTCGGCCGACTCGAAGACCGCGAACGAGCCATTATCATGGCCCGCTTTGGACTCGATGAGTCGGGCGAGCCCCACACGCTCGAAGAGGTGGGCGAAGAGTTGGGCGTGACCAAGGAGCGAGTGCGACAGCTCGAAGTGCGGGCGATGGGCAAGTTGCGGCAGTTTGCCGATGAGGAACACATCGAACTGCCGGACGAGTAACGCCCTCGTGTTCGTCGCCGCCTTGCGGGCTTCAGCGGGGCGATCACATTTTTTCACCGACGGTCTAATTGGGCTTGCCGAGCCGTTTGGCACAGCTATAGTAAGCGATTCACGGCCGGGGGTCAGGCTAGCGTAGCTCAACGGCAGAGCTCCGGTTTTGTAAACCGGAGGTTGTGGGTTCGAATCCCACCGCTAGCTCCATTGTGTTGGTTCGGCGCCGCAGCCCGCCGCAAGAGGCAGGCAGCACCCTGGGGGGCGAACAGAAGTCTGGGCTGGTCCCGCCACATTCCAGTTTCCGAACCAGTACCTCCGACCGAAAGCGGGCGGGTACCAAAGTGGCCAAATGGGCCAGACTGTAAATCTGGTGGCGCTGCCTTCACAGGTTCAAATCCTGTCCCGCCCAGTGACATATTGCGATAGAGAAACGGGTTTCGTAAGTTGTGGAGGCCTCGGCGGGCGTAGCTCAATGGCAGAGCCCCAGCCTTCCAAGCTGGCCATGTGGGTTCGATTCCCATCGCCCGCTCTTTTGGAAGGATGCGTGGGCGCGAACCAGAAGTCCCCGTAATTCAACTCTGATGGACCAGCCGGTTTGTTTTGTCGGTGTCCAACGGGTGTTTGTTGGGGGGATCGATACCGACCGGGAATCTCGCCTTGTGCGGTCAACGCGTGCGGTCAACGCGGCACTAGTGGCTACACTGTCGGCGCAGTTGTGTCGCTGCTGTAGCTCAGTTGGTAGAGCGCGTCCTTGGTAAGGACGAGGTCATGGGTTCAAGTCCCATCAGCAGCTTTGATGTGAACACGAACGTCTGGAATCGTCGGCCGGGTAGCTGACGCAAGAAACGGCAAGGAGCCCGACGGGTCTGGATTCAAAAAAGGTAGGCGCTAACTTAGGGAGCAAACGATGGCCAAGGAGACCTTTCAGCGTACAAAGCCGCACGTGAACGTCGGAACTATTGGGCACATTGATCACGGGAAAAGCACCCTGACCGCGGCCATCGTGCTGCGCCAGGCGGTAAAGTTCCCGCACATCAAGGTAAAGAGCTACGCCGAAATCACCAAGGGCGGCACGGTCCGAGACGAAAGCAAGACCGTGACCATCGCCGTCTCTCACACGGAATACGAGACCAACAAGCGGCACTACGCACACATCGACTGCCCCGGCCACGCAGACTACATCAAGAACATGATTACCGGCGCCGCTCAGATGGACGGCGCGATTCTGGTGGTCGACGCGGCCGACGGCCCGATGCCCCAGACTCGCGAGCACATCTTGCTGGCCCGTCAGGTGAACGTGCCCGCGCTGGTCGTGTTCCTCAACAAGATCGATCTCGTCGACGACGCCGAGTTGCTCGACCTAGTTGAAATGGAAGTGCGCGACCTCTTGAAGAAGTACGACTTCCCGGGCGACGACATCCCGATCGTGCGCGGCAGTTCCAAGCCGGCCATGGAGTCGGGCGGTAAGGACGACAAGTCATGCAAGTGCATCGATGACCTGATGGACGCGATCGACTCGGCGATTCCCGATCCGAAGCGCGACATCGACAAGCCGTTCTTGATGTCGATTGAAGACGTGTTCTCGATCGAAGGCCGCGGTACGGTAGGCACCGGCCGTATCGAGCGCGGCAAGTGCAAGGTCGGCGACAAGGTCGAGATCGTCGGCATCAAACCGACTCGCGAAACGACGGTAACCGGCGTCGAAATGTTCAACAAGACGCTCGACGAAGGCGTCGCGGGCGACAACGTGGGCGCACTGTTGCGCGGCGTGGACAAGACCGAATTGGAGCGTGGCCAGGTGCTGGCCGCACCGAAGTCGATCACGCCGCACACGCATTTCCACTCCGAAGTGTACGTGCTGGCTAAGGAAGAAGGCGGGCGCCACACGCCGTTCTTCGCCAATTACAGGCCACAGTTCTATTTCAGAACCACCGACGTGACCGGCTCGATCAAGGGCCTGACTTCGACCGAGAATACCGCCGCCGAGATGTGCATGCCCGGCGACAATATCCGTATGGAAGTCGAACTGATCACGCCCATCGCCATGGATGAGGGACTCCGGTTCGCCATCCGCGAGGGCGGCAAGACTGTCGGTGCCGGCGTCGTGACCAAGATCGTGAAGTAATCCACCCTCGACTTCTGAAGCGAGATCGGGTGCGCTATGCGTGAATATGTATGGTTGGAATGTGCGGAGTGCGGCGAGCGAAACTATCGTACGCCCAAGGAGACGCGCGGCACGGGCAAGTTGGAGCTGAAGAAGTACTGCCGCCGCGAACGAAAGCACACGGTACACAAGGAGTCGCGAAAGAAGTAAGCCAGGTTGAGAGAGGAGAGTTGAGAGTTGAGAGTCAGCGGAGTGCCCAGCCGAATGGCTTTCTGGCCCTCAACCCTCAACTCTTGACTCTCAACCCCTCCCTAGGGGTGTAGCTCAATTGGTAGAGCACCGGTCTCCAAAACCGGCGGTTGCGGGTTCGAGTCCCTCCGCCCCTGTTGCCGATTGCGAGGGACCAGGGTCTCAGGCCTTGCCGACTGACGCAAGGAAAAAAGATGGCGACGGTAACTGAAACACGACCGACTGGCGACGCCGCGCGAAGGGTCTTCTCGCTGGAGCCCTATAAGCGGACCCAGGGGCGCCGCGTCCGCCACTTGACCGCCGCTGGCGTCGCGCTGCTTGTCGCGTGGGGACTCAAGTGCCTCTCGGATGAGCTGCTCGATTCGGGGCAGTGGATCGGCTACGGAGTCCCAGTCGCCATGGGCTTGGCCTGCGCGCTGGGCATCTGGCGATTGATCAACTGGCCGCGATTCGCCGACTTCCTGATCGCGACCGAGGCCGAGATGACCAAGGTGTCGTGGTCGACTAGGTCGGAACTGAAACGAGCCACTGCGGTTGTCATCGTGACCTTGTTCAAGTTCGCCGGTTTCTTGTTCGCCGTGGACTTGATCTGGCGATGGGTGCTCGAGACGCTGGGCGTGCTGGTGAAGCTGACATGAGCGAAACGACTACCGAAAATCCGGAAGCCCAAGCGCCCCCCAAAGCTTGGTATGTGATCAAGGTCCAAAGCGGCCGCGAAGACACGATCAAGGAGGGCATGCTCAAGCGCGTCAAGAAGGAAGCTCTTGAGGATCTCTTCGGTGAGATCGTCGTGCCCAGCGAGAAGGTGTCTGAGATCAAGGGCGGCAAGAAGAAGGTCACCGAGCGAAAGTTCTACCCCGGTTACATCATGGTCAATATGGCCATCACGGACGAGACGTGGTACCTGGTGCGGAGCATCCCGGGCGTGGGCGATTTCGTCGGCGGCGCGTCGGGCCCGACGCCTATGGAACAGCACGAGGTCGACAAGATGCTCGGGCAGGCATCGGCTAAGACCGACGATCAGCCGCGGCTCAAGATCAGCTTCGACAAGGGCGAGACAGTCAAGATCAAGGAAGGCCCGTTCGAGAACTTCGAAGGCACGGTCGACGAAGTGATCGAAGCAAAGGGCCTTGTTCGCGTGATGGTCGAGATATTCGGCCGGCCCACACCGGTCGAACTGGAATACTGGCAGGTCGAAAGAGTCTGATATGGCAAAAGTCAAAGAAGTAACAGCCAAGGTCAAGTTGCAGTGCCCGGCGGGTCAGGCGACCCCCGCTCCGCCCGTTGGCCCGGCGCTCGGCCAACACGGCGTGAACATCGGTCAGTTCGTGCAACAGTTCAATGAACGCACGCGCGAAATGATGGGCACGATCATCCCGGTCGAGATCACCATCTACAAGGACCGCACGTTCGACTTCATCACCAAGAGTCCGCCGGCCGCGGTGCTGCTCAAGCAGGCCGCCGGCATCGCCAAGGGGTCCGGCACCCCCAACAAAGAAAAGGTCGGCAAAGTGACCAAGGATCAGGTGAAGAAGATCGCCGAGACGAAGTTCAAGGATCTGAACGCAAGCGACGTCGAACACGCGATGCGATTGGTCGAAGGGACGGCTCGCAGCATGGGTATCGAGGTGGCGGCTGGCTAGGACCGCATGGTGGGCCGCGAAGGCTTGGCCCATCCTACAAGGTTGTCAGGGCAGATTTGCCCGCACAGGTGTGAACATGGCGAAACACTCCAAGCGATACAACAAGCTCAGCAAGGAAGTCGAAGGCGTTCAGCCACAGTCCGTCGAGTCGGCGGTCAAACGGCTGAAGGGGTTCGTGGGCACAAAGTTCGACCAGAGCGTCGAGATCGCGATCCGGCTTGGGATCGATCCGAAACAAGCCGACCAGAACGTGCGCGGCTCGGTGAGCCTGCCGCACAACATCGGCAAGCCCGTGCGGGTCGCCGTGTTCGCTCAGGGCGAGCGAGCCGAAGCGGCGCGGGCCGCTGGGGCCGACGTCGTCGGCGCCGAAGACCTCGCCGAGAAGGTCAAGGGTGGCTTCATGGACTTCGATGTCTGCTTGGCCTCGTCTGACATGATGAAAGTAGTCGGACCGCTTGGGCGTGTGCTCGGTCCAAAGGGGCTGATGCCCACGCCAAAGACCGGTACGCTGGTCGACATGAACACCGACATGGGCAAGAGCGTCAAGGAGTTCAAGGCAGGCAAGGTCGAGTTCCGCGCCGACGCCGCAGGCATCGTGCACGCGCTGGTTGGCAAGCTGAGCCTGCCCGAAGAAAAGCTTAAGGACAACATCGACGCCTTCATCAACCACATTCGGTCGGTGAAGCCGGCTGCGGTCAAGGGTCATTATGTGAGGTCGATCACGGTGTCGGCCACGATGAGTCCCGGCCTGCCCATTGTGGCGGCTTGATAGAAGCGAGTGCGAACATGAGCAAGTCGCTCAAGAAAATGCTGAACGACGACCTGAAGAAATCCTTCGCGGGCGTCAACGACGTGGTTGTGCTGAGCGTCGAGGGGGTCGGCGGCATCGAGAACAACCAGATGCGGCTGGCACTGCGCAAAAAGAACATGCGGGTCCAGGTTGTGAAGAACACGCTGGCCAGGCGAGTGCTCGGCGAGATCGGCCTCGGCCCGGCGGCCACGTTTCTAGAAGGTCCCAGCGCCGTCGCGTGGGGCGGCCCGTCGATCGTCGATCTCGCCAAAGAGATCACCGACTGGGCGGGCAAGCTGAAGAAACTGCAGGTGCGCGGCGGTCAGACAAGCGGCCAGCCGCTCACGTCTGATCAGGTGACCGCGCTGAGCAAGTTGCCGTCGCGCGAAGAACTGCTCGGCCGGGTCGTTAGCTTGGCCCTCAGCCCGGCGGCCCGCGTGGCGAGTTTGATCGGATCGCCTGCCGGCCGACTGGCCGGTCAGATCAAGACCAAGGCCGAAGACAAACCGGCCGAGGCGGCGGCTCCGGCGGCAAGCTAACGGCGATCAACAACGAAACAAACAAACCGGATGCTTCTCAGAGAGGCGGCGAAAACGGGTGTCGTAGACAGGTTCAACAGCCATGCCAGACCGCAAGCGGCGGCATGGCGCGGGTGAAGCACTAGGGAGAATCATCGATGTCAGCAGTAGCTGAAACACGGCAGTGGGGCAGCAAGATCAAAGAGATCGGCGAGAACATCGTCGGTCTGACCATTCTCGAAGCCAAAGAGTTGGGCGACTACCTGGAAGAAGTACACGGCATCAAGGCGGCCGCGGGCGCAGTGGCCGTCGCAGCAATGCCGGGTGGCGCCCCGGCTGCCGCCGCCGAAGAGAAGACCGACTTCAACGTCGTGCTCGAAAACTTCGGAGCGAACAAGATCGCGGTCATCAAGGTAGTCCGCGCGGCGACCGGCCTGGGTCTGAAGGAAGCCAAGGACCTGGTCGAAGGCGCGCCCAAGACCATCAAGGAAGCGTTGCCCAAGGCGGAGGCTGAGAAGCTCAAGAAGGAACTCGAAGAGTCGGGCGCCAAAGTCTCGCTCAAGTAGGTTCTGCGGAAAACGTGTCGCTTAGTACCGTTCCGCACTGAAAGGGTTCGTTTAACCCGCAGCCGCAGGCGAGGCACAACAAGCACCAGCCTCGCCTCGCCTGCGGCTGCGGGTTAAACAACCGAAGCCGATTTCAGACCCTATTCAGTGTGGAGCAGTACTTAGGTTCGGGGCCGTCCCAAGAAGTGTCGTCGGCCAGCATCCGTCGGGTTGCGGCCTTCACCACCGAGAACGCTTGGCACACACGGCAACCATACGACCGAAAACAAGCACGACCCGCACGGCGGCGTAATTACGCGCGCCGTGCGGGCCTTTTTTGCCGTCCGAAGTCACAGAGGATGTGATCATGCCCATTCTGAACAACCGACGCATTACCGCTCCGACTCGCAGGTACTTCGGCCGCATCGGCGACGACTTCGCCGTGCCCGCGCTCACCGACATCCAGACGCGGTCGTATGAGCAGTTTCTCCAGGCCGACATCCCGGCCGACAAACGGAAGAAAATGCAAGGACTGGAGGGGGTACTTCGCGAGGTCTTCCCGATCGAGAGCTATGACGGCACATTGAAGCTCGAGTACTTCAAGTACGAACTCGGCAAGCCGCGCTACGAGCCGGACGAATGCCGCCAACTGCGACTCACCTACGGAATGCCGTTCCGCGTCTGGCTGCGACTGAACAAGGGCAATGAATCGGTCGAAGAGGAGGTGTACCTCGGTGACGTCCCGATCATGATCGGCGGCGGCGAGTTCATCATCAATGGCGCCGAGCGCGTCGTGGTGAGCCAGTTGCACCGCAGCCCCGGCGTCGACTTCGTCGTCGAGACCGAGGCCGGCGACCGCCGGTTCCATTCGTGCCGCGTCATTCCAGAACGCGGCAGTTGGATCGAGCTGCAGGTGACTCGCAAAGAGACACTATCGGTCCGCATCGACCAGAGCGGCAAGTTCTCCGCGATCACCCTGCTTCGAGCCATGAGTCCGGACTACTCGACGGACGAACAGATCCTGCGCACGTTCTACGAAACAGAGAGCGTATCGGTCACCGCCAAGAACTTGGAGAAGATCCAAGGCAAGACGGCCTGCGGCGACGTCGTCGATCCCGACACCGGCGAGGTGCTGGTCGAGAGCGGCCAGGTCATCACCGCCGCACAGGCCGAACGATTCACGACCACGAACCTCGCCAAGGTCGAGCTTATCGTCAAGACCGACGACCCGCTGGTGCTGCAGTCCATCGGCGAAGATCCGACCGCGACCCACGAAGAGGCGCTGCTCAAGATCTATCAGCGCTTGCGACCGGGCAATCCGCCACAGCTCGAAAAGGCCAAGGACTTGTTCAAGGAGAAGTTCTTCGACACTAGTCGATATCGCCTGGGTCGGGTCGGCCGATTTCGCATCAACCGCAAGTTCAACCAAGACATCGCGGAAGACGAGATGACGCTGAAGGCCGAGGATTTTGTCGCGTCGATCCACTACCTGATCCGGCTGCGCAAGAATGAGGGGATCATCGACGACATCGATCACTTGGGAAACCGCCGGCTGCGCACGATCGAAGAACTGGCCGCCGAGGAGCTGCGCAAGGGTTTCTTGAAGTTGCGGCGCACCGTGCAGGAACGCATGAGCCTGAAGGACCAGCAGGAGCTGACGCCGCGCACACTCGTGAACCCGAAATCGGTGTCGGCCGCCATCGAGTACTTCTTCGGCCGCAGCGAGCTGTCGCAGGTGGTCGACCAGACGAACCCGCTCGCGCAGTTGACCCACGAACGCCGCCTATCGGCGCTCGGCCCCGGCGGCCTGAACCGCAAGCGGGCCGGCTTCGAGGTGCGCGACGTACACATCTCGCACTACGGCCGCATCTGTCCGATTGAAACACCCGAAGGCACCAACATCGGCTTGATATCGAGCCTGTCGATCTACGCCGGCGTCGATGCCTACGGTTTCCTGGTGACTCCGTACCGCAGGGTGAAGAATCGCAAGCTCATCACCGGTGACGACGACGTCGCGTGGTTGCGGGCCGACCAAGAGTACGAGGCCAAGCTCGCCCCGGCCGACACACTCGTCGAGAAGGGCCGAATCGTCGACGACCACATCGTCGCGCGGTTCCAAGGCGACTTTCAGCGCATCGCGGCCACCGAGATCGACTACATCGATATCTCGCCGAAGCAGATGGTCGGCGTCTCGGCCGGGCTGATTCCGTTTCTTGAACACGACGATGCGAACCGGGCATTGATGGGATCGAACATGCAGCGTCAGGCCGTGCCGCTGTTGGTGGCCGAGCCGCCACTGGTTGCAACCGGCATGGAGAAGGCCGTGGCCGAGAACTCAGGCATGGTCGTGCGGGCCGAGAAGGCCGGGGCCGTCACGTTCTGTGACGCCAGACGGATCGTGATCGACGACAAACAGTATTTCCTGCGCAAGTACGTAGGGCTTAACGAACGGACCTGCTTGAACCAGCGGCCCATCATCAAAGTCGGCGAGCGTGTGAAGAAGAACCAGATCATCGCCGACGGCGCGGCGACCTATCAGGGCGAACTGTCCCTGGGTCGCAACGTGCTCGTCGCCTTCATGGCCTGGGATGGCTACAACTTCGAGGACGCGATCATCATCAGTGAGAAGCTCGTCAAGGAAGACACGTACACCTCGATCCATATCGAGGAATTCGAGGTCGAAATCCGCGAGACGAAGCTGGGTCGCGAAGAGTTCACTCGCGACATTCCGAACGTCTCCGAGAAGGCCCTGCGCAACCTCGACGAGACCGGCATTGTTCGCATCGGCACGTATGTCCGGCCGGGCGACGTGTTGGTCGGCAAGGTCTCGCCAAAATCGAAGACCGAGTTGACGCCTGAAGAGAAACTGCTGCACGCCATCTTCGGTCGGGCCGGCGAGGATGTGAAGAACGACTCGCTCGACGTGCCTAGCGGCGTTGAGGGCATTGTGATCGGCACCCAAAAGTTCTCGCGACGCTTGAGCCTCTCGGAAGAGGAGCGCAAGGTGTTCGAGAAGGAAGTGAAGGACACCGAAACGCATTACAACACTCAGATTGCCGACATGTTCCGCCCGATGGTCGCCCAGCTTGAACAAATACTCGAACGCGAGCTGACCGACACAAAGACGGGCGAAAAACTGGGACGCGACAAGGACCCAAAGAGGGTTGCCGACCAGGCCGAACGGTTCAGTCTTGACGAACTCGATATTCGTAGCCCGCAACGTCAAGAGCAGGCTCGCGAGGTTGCGCGAGAACACTGGCAGAAGATCGAAGCCGTGCTCGAAGAGAAGCGCCGCAAGATCAGCAGTCTGAAACGTGGCGATGAGCTGCCGTCGGGCGTGCTTCAGATGGTCAAAGTCTATATCGCCACCAAGCGGCAGGTCTCGGTCGGCGACAAGATGGCCGGCCGTCACGGCAACAAGGGCGTCATCGCCAAGATCATGCCCGAAGCCGACATGCCGTTTCTTGCCGACGGCACGCCGGTCGATATCCTGCTCAACCCGCTCGGTGTGCCCAGCCGCATGAACGTCGGTCAGATTCTGGAAACCCACTTGGGTATGGCCGCCCGGGCGCTCGGCTTCCAGGCCATCTGTCCGGTGTTTGACGGAGCGCACGAAGACCAGATTCGCGATGAGCTGAAGAACGCCGGGTTCCCAGGGAGCGGCAAGATGAAGTTGTGCGACGGCCGCACGGGCGAACCATTCGATCAGGAAGTGACGGTTGGCTACATCTACATGATGAAGCTGCACCACTTGGTCGACGACAAGATCCACGCGCGCGCGACCGGCCCCTACTCGCTGATCACTCAGCAACCGCTTGGCGGCAAGGCCCGGTTTGGTGGTCAGAGGTTCGGCGAGATGGAAGTTTGGGCGCTCGAAGCCTACGGCGCGGCATACGTGCTTCAGGAGTTGCTCACCGTCAAGTCGGACGACGTCGAAGGCCGCACGAAGATTTACGAATCGATGGTCAAAGGCGAGAACTCGCTCGAGGCCGGCACGCCCGCCAGCTTCGACGTCTTGACCAACGAGATTCGCGGACTCGCTTTGAACATGCAGTTGGAGAAGAGCAGGATTTGACCTCCAGGTAGGGCGGGCCTCGACACCCGCCGTTCCTGTGTGTAAGCGGCGGGAAGACTCGACCTCCCCACACCGCAAAGGAGCCTACCGTGAACGCTGGTGAAAGTGCATACGATCGGATCAACGACTACGGGGCCGTGCGCATCGGACTGGCCAGCCCACACGACATTCGAAGCTGGTCGTTCGGCGAAGTGAAGAAGCCCGAGACGATCAACTACCGCACGTACCGTCCCGAGAAGGACGGCTTGTTCTGCGAACGCATCTTCGGTCCTGAAAAGGACTGGGAATGCGCCTGCGGCAAGTACCGCGGCATGAAGTACAAGGGCATGATCTGCGATCGGTGCGGCGTCAAGGTCACTCACAGCCGTGTGCGACGAAAGCGCATGGGCCATATTGAACTGGCCGCGCCGGTCGTACACATCTGGTTCTTCAAGGCCATGCCCAGCCGACTCGGAACACTGCTGGACATGAAGACCTCCAGCCTCGAGAAGGTCATCTACTTCCAGGACTACGCCGTCACCGAGACCGGCGACACGCCGCTCAAGGACCGGCAACTGCTGACCGAGGAAGAGTACCGCAAGGCGAAGGCCGAGTACGGCGACTCGGCGTTTGAGGTCGACATGGGCGCCGAGGCGGTCAAGAAGCTGCTCGGGCGCCTCGACCTCGTCAAGCTGTCGACCGAATTGCGCGCAGCACTGGCCGCCACGCACTCCAAGCAGAAGCAGAAGGACCTGACCAAGCGACTCAAGGTGGTGGAAGCCCTGCGCGACAGCGACAACAAGGCGGAGTGGATGGTGCTCGACTGTATCCCTGTCATTCCGCCCGACCTGCGCCCGCTCGTGCTGCTCGATTCGGGCAACTTCGCCACCAGCGACCTCAACGACCTGTACCGCCGCATCATCAACCGAAACAACCGGCTCAAGAAGCTCGTCGACTTGAACGCACCGGAAGTGATCATTCGTAACGAGAAGCGCATGTTGCAGCAGTCGGTCGACGCGCTGTTCGACAACAACCGTTGCAAGCGCCCCGTGCTCGGCTCGTCCAACCGGCCGCTCAAGTCGCTCACCGACATGATCAAGGGCAAGCAGGGCCGGTTCCGCGAAAACCTGCTCGGCAAGCGGGTCGATTATTCCGCCCGGTCCGTCATCGTCGTCGGTCCCGAACTCAAGCTGCACCAGTGCGGCCTGCCGAAGAAGATCGCGCTCGAGCTGTTCCAGCCGTTCATCATCCGACAGCTCAAAGACCTGGGCCGGGCCGACACGATCAAGTCGGCCAAGAAGATGCTCGAACGCAAGGACGAGCAAGTGTGGGACATCCTCGAACAGGTGATCCAGAACCATCCCGTGCTGCTCAACCGCGCGCCCACGCTGCACCGCATGGGCATCCAGGGCTTCGAGCCAGCCCTGGTCGAAGGCAACGCGATCCGCATTCACCCGCTGGTCTGCAAGGGCTTCAACGCCGACTTCGATGGCGACCAGATGGCCGTGCACGTGCCGCTGTCGATCGAAGCGCAGGTCGAAGCGTCGACTCTGATGATGTCCACCAACAACATCTTCTCACCAGCCAACGGCAACCCGATCATCAGTCCCAGCCAGGATATCGTGATGGGTTGCTACTACACGACCGTGCCGCGCCCCGATGAGCCGGGCGAGAACATGGTCTTCTCGAATACTCAGGAAGTGTTCACCGCCTACGCGCAGCGCAAGGTTGGCATCCACGCCCGCGTCAGAGTTCGCCTGCCGATTGAGAAACGCGTAAAGGGTGAAGGATCGACCTCACACCAGCCCGGCAAGCCGCTTGAGACCACAGTCGGGCGAGTGATCTTCAATGACATCCTGCCCGCCAACCTGCCCTACTACAACAACTCGCTGCGCAGCGCGGAACTCAACGAGATCATCGCCGACTGTTACCAGATGCTGGGCCGCAGCCAGACGATTTCGCTGCTCGACCGCATGAAGGAAATCGGTTTCAAGCAGGCCACACGCAGCGGCTTGTCCTTTGCCACCAGCGACCTGCGGACGCCCCACAGCAAGGATAAAATCCTGTCGCAGACCGACAAGGACGTAGACAAGATCAACAAGCTGTACCAGCGCGGCGTCATCACCGAAGGCGAGCGCTACAACCAGGTGCTCGACGCCTGGACGCACGCGCGCGATCAGATCACGCAAGAGATGATGTCCGAGCTGCAGAATGACAAACGCGACGGCCGCGATTATCTGAACCCGATCTACTTGATGGCCCACTCCGGTGCTCGTGGCGGTGTCGACCAAATCCGTCAGCTCGCCGGAATGCGCGGCCTCATGGCCAAGCCGTCCGGCAAGATCATCGAGACGCCGATCAAGGCGAACTTCCGCGAAGGCCTCACCGTGCTCGAGTACTTCAGCTCAACTCACGGAGCCCGCAAGGGTCTGGCCGACACCGCGCTCAAGACCGCCGACTCGGGCTACCTCACCCGCAAACTCGCCGACGTCGCGCAGAACGTCGTCGTCACCATGCACGACTGCGGCACGACGCAAGGCGTGACCAAAGGCGCGGTGTACCGCGGCGAGAAAGTAGAGGTCAGTCTCGCCAAGTCGATCCGCGGCCGCGTCAGCCGGTCGAACATCGTCAACCCAATCACCGACGAAGTGATCGTCAAAGAAAACGACCTCATCACCCGCGAGGTGGCCCGCAAGATCGAGGGCCTCGGCATCGACAAGATTCAGGTGCGCAGCGGCATGACCTGCGAAGCGCCGCTCGGTGTCTGCCAGCTCTGCTACGGCATGGACCTGGCCACCGGACAACTCGTCGAAGAAGGCATGGCGGTCGGCATCATCGCTGCTCAATCGATCGGCGAGCCGGGCACTCAACTCACCATGCGCACGTTTCACATCGGCGGCGTCGCCACCAAGACCATCGAAGAGAGCACCATCAAGGCCAAGCGCGCCGGCCGGGTCAAGCTGCTGCGCATCAACGTCGTCGTCAACGACGCCGGGCAGCACGTATGCCTCACGCGAAACGGCGAACTCTTGCTGGTCGACGCCAAAGACCGAGAGCTCGACCGATGGCCGATCCCGAACGGAACTGTGCTACTCGTCGAGGAGGGCGCCGAGATTCAGCCGGGCACGGTGCTCTGCCAATGGGATCCGCACGCCCTGCCCATCTTGGCTGAGGTCGGCGGTCGCGTCCGATTTGAGGACATCATCGAGGGCGAAACGCTACGCACCGAACGCGACGCCGGCGGTTCCGAACGACGCACTATCATGGAACACAAGGGCGAATTGCACCCGCAGATCATCGTCGAAGACACCAGCGGCAAGATCCTCGACGTGTACTACATCCCCGAGAAGGCGCATATCGAGGTCGTCGAGAACCAGCAGATTACCGCGGGCAGCCTGCTCGCTAAGACGCCGCGCGAGGTGGCCGGCGTGCAAGACATCACCGGCGGTCTGCCGCGAGTCACCGAAATCTTCGAAGCTCGCCGACCCAAGGAGCCGGCGGTCATCGCCGAAATCGACGGCCGCGTCGAGTTGCTCGCCGAAAAACGGCGCGGCAAACGTACGATCGTCGTCCACGGCCAGGCCGGCGAGCCGCGCGAACACTTGGTGCCGCACGGCAAGCACCTGCGCGTGCATGGCGGCGACTTCGTCCGGGCGGGCGACGCACTCGTCGAAGGCCCCCTCGTCCCGCACGACATCCTCCGCATCTCTGGCGAAGAAGAAGTGCAACGATACCTGCTGCGCGAAATCCAGAGCGTCTACCGCAGCCAGAGCGTCGACATCGACGACAAGCACATCGAGATTATCGTCACCCAGATGCTCCGCAAGGTCCGCGTCGAAGACGGCGGTGATACCACTCTGCTGCCGGGGTCAGTTGTCGACAAGTTCCAGTTCCGGCGTCGTAACCAGGAACTGGCTCAATGCCTGAGCGTCGTGGATCCAGGCGACACCGAGTACAAGGAAGGCGATATCGTGCCACGCGATGTGTTCGAGCAGGAACAGTCGCGCATCGACGCCACCGGCGGCAAGACCGCCAAGTCCACCAAGCCGAGACCGGCCACCGCTTCAACCCAGTTGCTCGGAATCACCAAGGCCGCCGTGCAGTCCGACAGCTTTATTTCGGCTGCGAGCTTCCAGGAGACCACAAAGGTACTGACGGAGGCCGCCCTGGCCGGTAAAGTAGATCGCCTCGTGGGGCTTAAGGAGAACGTAATCCTGGGGCACCTCGTGCCCGCGGGTACGGGCTTCAAGTCTCACCAGGAGTCGGAGGTCCGCATCCGGCCCGAGGCGTTGGAGAGTATGGCCGCCGTTCATGCTCAGGTGTGGGCCGCGTCCACCGCGACCGTCGAGGCTGCCGAGGAAACAGCGGACGATCCGGACGAAGAGTAACGATTGGTATCCACAATGTACGAACGAGGACAGTAGTTCGAGAACACCATGCCGACAATCAATCAACTGGTACGCAAGCCGCGACGCAAACAGGTGTACAAGTCCAAGGCGCCCGTGTTGGACAAGTGCTCGTTCAAGCGAGGCGTGTGTCTTCAAGTGAAGACCATGACGCCCAAGAAGCCAAACTCGGCGCTTCGCAAGATCGCCCGCGTGCGGCTCTCGAACGGTAAAGAGGTCACGGCGTACATTCCGGGCGAAGGACACAACCTGCAAGAGCACTCGATCGTGCTCGTGCGCGGCGGTCGCGTCCGCGACCTGCCGGGCGTTCGGTACCATATTGTCCGCGGCGTGCTCGACTCGCTCGGCGTCGCCGACCGCAAACAGGCCAGGTCCAAGTACGGAGCCAAGAGCAAGTCATAACGGTCAGGCGGCCAGCCTGACGCAACCCAAGGAGAGACTCGTCCATGGCAAAGCGGTTCACTGCCGGCCACAGCATGCTCAAACCCGATCCGCGTTACGGGTCGCTGCTCGCGGCCAAGTTCATCAACTCCCTCATGTGGGGCGGCAAGAAAACCGTCGCGCAGCGGATCTTCTATCAGGCCCTTGACCAGATCAAGAAACGGGTCAAGGACCAGCCCGAGATCGAAGTGTTCACGCACGCCGTGGACAATGTCAAGCCGATGATCGAGGTCCGGTCTAAGCGCGTCGGCGGCGCTACCTATCAAGTGCCAATGCAAGTGAAGCCCAGCCGCCAGCAGTCGCTCGCGTTCCGCTGGATCATCAACGCCGCCCGCGACAAGAAGGGACGCCCGATGCACCTCAAACTCGCAGACGAACTTGTCGCCGCGTTCAATCGCGAAGGGGCAGCCATCGAAAAGCGCGAGACAACCCACAAGATGGCCGATGCCAACAAGGCGTTTGCACACTTTGCGTGGTAGGGCATCCAGAGCAAGCTCGAATACGCAATACGGAGCGTTCCCAGGGCGTGCTCGATAACGAGTCGGACATTCGCCCAGAAGCACGGAAAGCCTGCAACGCTCAGAATGACTTAGTCGGCTCAGCGCGGCACACGAACTCGCCGGTGGTCGTATCGATACGAATCAGTTCGCCCGGCGAAATGTACTCGGGCACATGAACGACCAGGCCGGTCGCCAGTTTCGCCGGCTTGGTGCGGCCTGTAGCCGAGTTGCCCTTCACGCCGGGATTGCACTCGACGATTGGCATGTCGACGGCCGATGGCAGTTGAATGCCGATCGGCTCGCCGTTGTAGACCATCGAGAGCAGGCCGGGCATGTTCTCGACCAGGTAACCCACCTTGTCGCCAAGCGCCTCAGCCGTCAGGGCGAACTGGTTGTAGTCCTGATCGTCCATGAAGTGAAAGTGGGTCGCGTCCTTGTACATGAACTGCACCGATCGGCGCGCGAAATCGGCGTCGCGCACGACATCAGTACCCTTGAACACCCGGTCCACCTTGCCGCCGAGCCTCAGGTCGCGAGCCCGGACCTTGTAGAGCGTACTCGCGCCACGGGCCGACGGCGACTGAACCAAGATTTGCTCGATCACGCACGGTGCGCCGTCGAACTCGACGACCATTCCGTTCTTCAAGTCCTTGGCGATAGGCACAGGTGTTCCTTCGTTGGCGAGGCGGGTCAAACGCTCGCCGCCTCTATGGTGTTGGCCAGTTGCTTGGCGTCGCGCGGTACCGGGCTGCTGATGCGGTACTTCTTGCGCCGCAGGTTGAGGACGAGGTCTACCTCGCCGCGCAGCATCCCAGTCTCGGCCGCGATCTGATCGCTGCCGAGTCCGGCATCGGCCAGCGAGTATACGTGCTCGTAGCGTTGGGCGCGAAGAGGGGCCGAGTCCGGGTTGCTCCCGGCCGGAGGTCTCGCCGGCGGCCTCGTCGCATTCGATGAATCGTCCGCGGCAGACGCGGGTGGACCGGCGCCCAGCGACCGACTGGGGATGGGGTCCGGCGCGGGCTTCGGTGGTCCCGCGGTCGGGTCGAGCTTCGCCACGTTGTGTTTGTCGCGGAGCTGCTCGATGGTCGTTCTCGCCTCCTGCAACAACACACGCAGTTCGTGCATGCGGGAATCGAGTTGGCCGTTCAAGTCGTGGGCGAGCGCTTGCAGGTCGGCTTGAAGCTGCAGCATGGCAACGTGGGGTTCGTCGAGCGCGGTCGTCGTATGTGATCGCGGCGCTCGGCGAGGCCACACCCACGAAACGACGAGCAGGCCGAGCATAGCGCAAAAACCGGCGAGCGCCGGGTTCGCCTGAATCTGGTCGGTAGCGAGTTTCAGCGAGTCCATGTCGAGCCCTCCTTGGCTACGGAGTCGTGTTCGGATCGAACGCGCGGATCGCGGCGGCGTAGACGTCTCGCAGGGCAACTCGTTGTTCCGCGGCCACGCGGCAGCAGTCTTCGTACTCGGGAGAAAAAACCGCAGGGCCGCCCGGCCGCCAACCGAGCTTGCCGGCCACCGGCCCAAACGGCGTGGCCACGGTGTGCGACCGGCGATCGAGCGTGCTCCGCACAGCCGAGTAGCGCCGCACGCCAAAGGTTGCCGTCTCGCGAAACATGATCGCTTCTAGTGGAGCGATGGTCGCCTCGGCGCAGAGCACACTCAACAGCACGCCGGGCCGGTTCTTCTTCATTCCGATCGGAGTGGTGAAGACGTCTAGCGCCCCGGCCGCGAGAAGTTGTTCCGTGCAATGGCCGACAAGCTCACCGGCCAGGTCGTCGAGGTTCGTCTCGAGCACCCAGACGCGATCGGTGCCGGTAGCATCGGCGGATGTGCCGACGAAGACGCGCAGCACATTGGGCTGTTCGGCGAGGTCGCGAGTGCCGGCGCCATATCCAATCGACTCGATGCGCATTGCCGGCAGCGGGCCGAATTCACTCGCGAGCGTGGTCAGGATCGCCGCCCCAGTGGGCGTGGTCAGTTCGGCTTCGATCGCGCTCGGTGCGATGGGTACGCCCTTCAGCAGTTCGGCAGTGCCGGGCGCCGGGATCGGCATCAAGCCATGCTCGCACTGGACCGCACCGCGGCCGGTCGGCACGGGGCTGGCCACAATACGGTCGACTCCCAAGAGATCAATGGCGACGGCCGCGCCCACGATGTCTGCGATGGAGTCTGCGGCGCCGACCTCATGGAAATGAACCTTCTCCACGGTGCTGCCGTGCACAGCGGCCTCGGCTTCGGCCAAGCGGCGGAATATCTTGTGAGCAAGTTGTCGCTGGCGTTCGGACAGCCTGCCGGCATCGATCATCTTGGTGATGTGATGCAGGTGGCGGTGGGCGTGTTCCTGCGGAGCGACGACGGTGACATGAGTGGCGTCGAAGCCGCCCTTGCGCACTCGCGCTGCCCTGAATTCGACTGGCAGTCCCAACGACGCGACTGCGCCGCGAATCGCATCGGCGTCGACTCCGGCATGAACGAGCGCGCCGAGCGCCATGTCGCCGCTGATTCCGCTGAAGCAATCGAAATAGGCAACTCGCACGGCGACGCTCCTCGGCCCTCCGCCGAAGCCCCGGTTTGGCCGGAAGGGAACGCAGATTCTAGTGAGCACCCAATTTGCTGCAATACGACTTCACAGACTTGAACATGGGCCGCGGTTTGCGGCCACGATAGGCCAGCCGACGAGCTTGTTTCCCCTACACCTCCACCGGCTCTTCGACGTAGGTCTGATGAAGCCGTACGGGCGACGACTTCTTGCGCATCTGGATGTTCAACATCTCGACGAACAGCGAGAACGCCATCGCGAAATAGATGTAGCCCTTGGGTATCGCCTTGTGAAAACCCTCGGCGACAAGCATAACGCCGATCAGCACGAGGAACGACAGGGCGAGCATCTTCACTGTCGGGTGACGTTCCACGAAGTTGCCGATTGAGCCGGCGAAGACCATCATGACGAGCGTCGCGACCATCACGGCGGTGATCATGATGGCCAGAGCGGCTTCATACTTGATCTGGCTGGTCATGGCGACTGCCGTGATGACCGAGTCGAGCGAGAAGACGAGATTGAGCGGAATCACCTGAATCATGATCGAGGCGAACCGCGCGGTCGGCGCGCCGTGCAGCCCGTGCTCCGTGGCGCCTTCGAGCTTGTCGTGAATCTCATAGGTCGCCTTGGCGATCAGGAACAGCCCACCCACCAACAAGATCAGGTCGCGCCCCGAAATGGGGTGGCCGATCAGGTTAAAAAGCGGCTTGTCAAGCTTCATGACCAAACCGATGGCCAACAAGAGCAGGATGCGCGAGACCATGGCGATCGTCAGAGCGATCCGTCGCGCTCGCGGTTGCTGAAACGGCGGCAGCTTCCCGACCAGGATGGCTATGAACACGACATTGTCGATGCCAAGCACCACCTCCAAACACGTCAGCGCGCCGAGCGAGATGAGCGACTGAACCGCAAAGATATCTTCCACGAGCACGTCTCCTTGTAGTCCAAAGACCCAGCGAAAATAGCGAGGCGCATCGGCCCGTGTCGAGGTCGAAACACCCAGTTGTCAGGCGGCGGCTGTCAACCTCATTTCTAAATGGCTTTGCGTGATTCTGGGAGTCCGCAGGGACAGTAGCCCGACGCGCCAGCGAGGGACCGGGCCTGATTTCTTGTGATTTCGCCATGTGCTCCCTCGCTGGCGCGTCGGGCTACTGTCCCAGAATCGTGCAAGGCTATTTAGCCGGAGCGACGACAGTGCAGCGACGCGCCTGGCCAGCCCTCTTGCCGACCGCTTGCCGCGGCAGTTAAATGGGAGCGTGTTGGGCGAACAGGATTGGACTCATGTATTGGGCACGCACCACGCGGCGGAAGCCGCCATTGCTGGAAGTTTATCTACTCGGGCTTCTGGAGTTCGATGAGGCTCTGAGGTTGCAGCGCCGTTTGGTTTATGAGGTGAGTGGGGCGTCGGGCAAACTCGCGGCGCTGGTGTTGTGCGAACATGAGCCGATCATCACTGTCGGCCGGTGCGGCAGCCGGTCTCACATCGCGTGTGACGACGACGAACTGGACGCCCGCGGACTGGCGCTGCGATGGGTCAACCGCGGCGGCGGATGCTGCCTGCACCTGCCGGGACAACTGGCCGCCTACCCAATCTTGCCATTCGATCTGGACTCGCTGTCGATCTCGGCACACATGCGACGGCTGGAGCGGTGTGTGCTTGGCGTACTGCGTGAGTTTGGCGTGCGTGCAACCGCTCGCGAGGACCACAGCGGTCTGTGGACGCCGTCGGGCCAAATCGCGTCGATCGGCGTCGCGGTCAGTCGCTGGGTGAGTTACTACGGGCTGACGCTGAACGTGGTCGGCCGTCGCGAACCGTTTCGCATCTTGCACCCCGAGGGCAATGGATCGCTGCGCGCGACCACGCTCGAAGCCGAACGCCAGCGGCCGACTCCGATGTCGAAAGTGCGGGAGTGCCTGGTCGGCCAGTTTGTTGAGTCGTTCGGCCTGTGTCGTTTCAACCTGTTCACAAGCCACCCCGCCTTGCACTGCACGAAACGATCGACCGCCCATGTCCACAGTGTCTGACCTGCCGATCGTCGAGGCGCCGCTCGCGTCCGAACCAGAGGCCGACCGGTTGCCGGCTTGGCTGCGTCGTTCGTTGCCGCGCGGAAACGCGAACTTCTTCACCGATCGATTGCTGCGCGATCTTCGACTCGAAACGGTCTGCGAGAACGCTCGCTGTCCCAACCGGCCGGAATGTTATGCGCGAAAGACGGCGACATTCATGATCTTGGGCAACGTGTGTACTCGGCCGTGCGGTTTCTGTGCGGTCTCACGCGGCAAGCCGAGCGCATTGGAGGCCGACGAACCTGACCGCGTGGCTGAGGCCGCAGCCGTTTTAGGGCTGCGGCACGTGGTGATCACATCGGTCACGCGCGACGATCTCGCCGACGGCGGGGCCGAGCATTTCTATCGCACCGTGCTGGCCGTTCGCGCCCGCACCGGCGCGGCGGTTGAGGTGCTCACGCCCGATTTTCTGGGCGACCCGGCCGCGATCGACCGAGTGCTCGACGCCCGCCCCGACATTTACAACCACAACCTTGAGACGGTGCCCAGGCTCTACTCGCGGGTGCGTCGCAACGCCGACTACCGCCGCAGCCTCGAACTGCTCGATCGCGTGAAACGCCGCGAGCCGACGGTTCAGACCAAGAGCGGCATCATGCTCGGACTGGGCGAGACGTGCGACGAGGTGCTCGACCTGTTCGCAGACCTGCGTGCGGTCGGGTGCGACCTCTTGACCGTCGGCCAATACTTGCGGCCGTCGCCGCGCCACTTGCCCGTAGACCGCTACGTGCCGCCTGAAGAGTTCGACGAGCTTGGTCGTATGGCCCGTCGCCTGGGATTCGCGCGGGTCGCCTCTGGTCCGTTCGTGCGTTCTAGTTATCATGCTGACGAGATGGCATCGCCGCTGTGATGCAAAGGAGTCGGCAATGCAGGCCCCCGTGATCGTGCCCGATGTGCGACTGGAAGCGGGCATCGAGATGGTGGTGAGTTGCTGGTTTGTCGACGAGGGGGACGACGTTCTCGAAGGCGACCAAATCGTCGAGATATTGGCCGGACCCGTCACGTTTGATGTTGCGGCCCCGGCGACAGGCCGCCTGGTTCAGATTCGCGCGGCCGAAGAAGACGTGGTGCTGGCGGGCACAGTGCTCGCGATCGTTGAGAGCGCGGATGACGAGGAATCCCAAGGAAGTCGTAGTGCAGGCGGCTCGCCTGCGGCTTCCTTTGACGACATTGCAGGCGGGCCGCCTGCACTACGCTAATGAAGCGAGAGCTCCGTGTGGCAATCTATTGAGGGTCACGACGAAGTAGTGCAGGCGATTCGGCAGGCGTGGGAGCGCGGCCGGCTGGGTCACGCGTACTTGCTGGTCGGGCCGTCGGGCGTCGGCAAGCGGTTGTTCGCGCGAACGCTGGCACAGACGCTTCTGTGCGAAGGGCGACCGGAGCGGGCGTTCGATCCGTGCGGCGACTGCCCGGCGTGTACTCAGGTGAAAGCCGGTAGCCACGCGGACTTGATTCAGCAAGGGCGCGAGGCTGACAGCGCCGAGTTCAAGATCGCTGCGATGCGCCAGGTGATACGCGACTTGGGCCTCAAGCCCGATCGCGGCCGGTACAAGATAGCCATCATCGACGACGCCGATGATTTGAATGAAGAGTCGGCGAACTGCTTCCTGAAGTCGCTGGAAGAGCCGCCCGCGCGTTCGTTGCTGATGCTCGTAGCGACCAGCCCGGATCGGCAACTCCCAACGATTCGATCGCGCTGTCAGGTTCTGCGTTTCCGCCCGCTCGACGCATCCGTCGTGGCCCGGGTCCTGATTCAGAGCGGAGCGGTGAGCGACCCGGCCGAGGCGGACCGAGTGGCAGCGATCAGCAACGGCAGCATCGAACGCGCCCGCGCGCTGGCCGATCCAGACCTCGCCCGGTTCCGGACCTTCCTGTGGAATTCGTTGGCCGCCGCCCAACCCGACATGATCTCCCTGGCGGATGCGATGAACGTGCTGGTCGAGGGTGCCGGCAAGGAGAACGCTCGGAAGCGGCTGATGGCCAAGCTGTTGATGGAATCGGCTGCAGACTTCCTGCATTCGTGCTTGCGAGTCAGCGTCGGCGCCCCGGCGCCAACCGCGCCGGTCGCAGCCCGCGAGGCGATTGCCCAGTTCGCCGCCCGCCGCTCGCCCGAGGCCATAGCCAACCAGATCGAGCGATGCCTCATCGCCGACTACCAAGTGGACCGAAACGCCAGCCTGCCGCTGGTCATCGAGGCCTGGGCGGACGATGTGACCAAGCCGGCGTGATCGGCCTCCCTACTGCACCAATAGAAAACCCCTCACCCCAACGCCTCGCGCTTGTGCGGAGAGGCGTTGGGAGTGACGGGTTTTTGAGAACGGCAATGGCAGGCTCGAAGGCCTGTCCCACGGCTAACGTTTCGAGAACTGGAAGCTCTTGCGGGCCTTCTTGTGGCCGTACTTCTTGCGTTCGACCATGCGGCTGTCGCGAGTCAGGTATCCCTTGTCGCGCAGCGCGGCTTCGAGGTCGGGCCGCATCTTAACCAGTGCGCGTGCGACGCCGAGCATCACCGCGCCCGCTTGGCTCGACACGCCGCCGCCCTTGACGTTGACGAAGCAGTCCACCTTGCCGACGAGGTCGCCCGCAACCAGCGGCGCCTTGACGCGCTCCTGCCACAATACGTCGGGAAAGTAGCTGTCGGTGTCGCGATCGTTCACCTTCATGGTTCCGTTGCCTTCACGTAGGCGCACGCGGGCGACCGCCGTCTTGCGCCGGCCGGTGCCCCAGTGAAAACTCTGCACGGACGTTGGGGTAGACATGTTCTGACTTCTTTGGAACGAGGTTGGAGTTCTCGGTCTTGGTTAGATCTTCAGGTCGAGCGGCTGCGGGTTCTGGGCCTGATGCGGATGGTCGGGGCCGGCATAGAGCTTGAGCTTACTTATCATCTGATAGCTCAGCTTGTTCTTCGGCAGCATACGACGCACCGCCAGCTTGAGGATTTCCGTGGGCCGCCGACCGAGCAGGTGTTCGGCCGACTCGTGCCACAGCCCGCCGGGGTAGCCGGTGTATCGCTTGTACTGTTTCGTCTTCCACTTGCTGCCGGTGAACCGGACTTTTTCCGCGTTGATGACGATGACAAAGTCGCCGGTATCGACGTGCGGCGTGTAGGTCGGTCGGTGCTTGCCCATCAGGATGCGTGCGATGCTGGCGGCCAGCCGGCCCACGGTCTTGTTGGTGGCATCGACCAGGTGCCATTGGCGCACCACGTCAGCCGGCTTTGCGACGTAACTCTTCATGGCCTATCCTTCGCTGAGTGCCCGAAAGTCGTTGTGCGAACCGCCCACTATAGTGACGGAATTCGGCCGGTCAACGTCAGTTGCCAGCTAGTCCCAGCTAGTCCCCAAGGAATCATGGCGAGCAGTCGGCGCGAGCCGGCCGACGTATTCCGCAATGGCCCAATCCTTCTGGGCGGGCCGACGCCCACCGCTCGCCCAATCCCTTGCCACACCCTCCCGGCCAGTCGGGGAATGGTCTTATCGCCCCTCGCCGTTTCGTGTATATGTCCGTGCGAGAATGGCTGTCGGCAAGTCCTAACCACGGAGGGAATCATGTCGCATCGTTCGACTTTGGCCATCACGTTGGCCCTCATGACGGCCGCCTCGTGGAACGCGGCGTCAGCACAAACCAATCGCGACGGGGCCAAGAAGCCCACGACGGCCGCCGCGTCAAAGAACGACGACGCGGTCGCGGCTGTGGTGAACGGCGAACGCATCATGCTGTCAGAACTGATTGCGCGGCTCGATGAGCTGGGGGTCGCGCCCGAACAGCGCGAGCATGCTGGCAACGCCGTGCTCGACGCGATGGTCGACAGCACGCTGTTGGTGCAGTTCCTGGCGAAACAGAAAGTCGCGTACGACGCCAAGGCCGTCGACGTCGAGATCGCCAAACTGCGCGCCGAATACGAAAAGCAGGGCGTGAGCTTCGCCACGGCGATCGCCAAGCTCGGCCTCACCGAAGCAAAGCTCCGCGCCAGCGCGATCGCCGAGGCCCAGTGGCAGACTTACGTGAAGGAGCGAGTGACCGACAAGGATCTCTCGGACCATTTCGCCAAGTACCGCGAGTATTTCGACGGCAGCGAGGTGCGGGCCAGCCACATCCTGATTGAGGTTCCCGACGGAGCAAACGCCGCGGTGCGAGCGGCCGCCAAGGCGAAGGCAGACCGCGTCCGCAAGGAAGTCGCCGGCGGCGCCGACTTCGCCGCCGCCGCGAAGAAATACTCCGACTGCCCGTCCAAGAACCAGGGCGGCGACGTTGGGTCGTTCCCGCGTCACAACAAGGTCGTCGAACCGTTTGCTCGCACGGCGTTTGCCTTGAAGAATGGCCAGGTGAGCGACGTCGTTGAAACCGAGTTCGGCTATCACATCATCAAGGCGACCGACCGCAAGGCCGGCACTCGGCTCAGCCTGAAGGACGCGACGCTCCGCACGGATCTGACCAATGCGATCGGCGACCATATGAAAGAGGCAATCATCGCCGAGCTGCGCAAGACGGCTAAGATCGAAATCGCTCCGGGCGTCGAGGTTCCCGAACCCGTGCGCACGAAGACCGCCACTCAGCCAACGAACAAGGTGAAGAAGTGAGTTGATCGCCAGCCGCGACCGAGTATCCTACGCGATTGATCGTGCCGCATTGACCAGGCAAGGCGACCGGCCAGACTTGTCGTACCAACCTCACACAAGCCCGACGCGCCAGCGAGCGAGTTTGTCCGCAATCCTCGCTTGCGCTTCGGGCTAGTGTGGGTACGCCAAGTGTTGCCGATCGCCGCGAAGGAGACCATCTTGGACCGCACCACGCTGGCGCGAGCCATTCGCACGGCCGCGTACCTGACCGGCAGCTTCCGACTGCGATCGGGCAAGACGAGCAGCTTCTACTGGGACAAGTACCGCTTCGAGAGCCAGCCCGATCTGCTGCGCGCGGTGACCGGCGAACTCGCGAGGCTGCTGCCGACGACCCGGTTCGACCGACTGGCCGGCCTGGAGCTTGGCGGCATCCCGTTGGCCACGTCGCTCGCCCTCGCAGTGGGCAAGCCATGCCTGTTCGTCCGCAAGGCGGCGAAGGACTACGGGACGTGCAACGTGGTTGAGGGCGGGTTCAACCGTGGCGACCGAGCGGTCGTCATCGAAGACGTCATCACTACGGCCGGCCAGGTCGTCGAATCGGTCGGCCTGATGCGCGAGTCCGGACTCGTCATCGATCACGTTCTGTGCGTTATCGATCGCCAGCAAGGCGGCCGGGAAAAACTGGACGCGATCGGCTGCGAGCTGCATTCCGTCTTCACTCTGGAAGAACTCGAGCGGCTGGCCCCGGCAGGCACTCCCTAATTCGCTGCTACAGATTCGCTAATCGGCACAATCGTTTCGTCCGGCGCCACGCGAGCCGCAAACGTATGGCGCGATCTTCACTTTCCGCTCGCGTATCTGAAAATTGCTCACACGGTTTCTTTGCACAGAGCCGCGCGCGGCGGAGTAGGCTGCGCCCCGCGTGGTCAACGATATACAGTCTCTGGGGGATCAACGATGATCAAGTGGCGTGGAACCATACTGGCGATCGTGATGGCGGGCGGCGTACTCGGCCCCGCGCAAGAGAGCGAAGCGGGTTTGTGTGACTGGTTGCGCTGCCTGCGCGGCCGCTGGTGCAGTCGCTGGGCGCCGAGTTGCCCCGAACCGGTGATGGGCTGTCCCGCGCCGGTCGTTCAGGACTGCGCTCCGTGCCCTCCGCCGGTCGCCTGCAGCACGAGCTATGTTCAACGTTGCTACAGCGAGCCGCGCGTCAGCTACGTGCGTCAGACCGCGCTCGAAGCGCGACCGACTTACGTGCGGCGATACTACTGGGATCCGTGCAGCGTGCGATACGTGTGCGCCTACGAAACTGCAACAAGCTACGTGCGCCGCAGCTACTACGTGCCGGTGACCAGCTACGTGACCCGCAGCTATCTACAACCGGTAACGACCTGTGCACCGGCTTGCCCGACGCCAGCCTGCCCGGTCCCCGCGGCGGGCCCGGCGGCGCCCGCGACAAACGGCACGGACTCGACTGCGCCGCTCTCGGGGCCGAACACCACACTACAGCGGTCGCGAGATCTTGCCGCCGGAGCGTCTGACCGGCGAGCCACGGCGTCCAGGCGGATCGAACCACTGGCGACCGGATCGTTGGATGCGGCAACGTTCTGATGCTGCCCGAGCAGCGACCGGCGTTGCTCAAGACTAATTGAGTGCCGCCGACGCCCGAACGATAATCCAGGGCGTGCATGGGTGGAGCCGAACAGCCACGGCTCCGCACAGGCACGCCCTGAGTGTTTCGTGGGACCGCGGAAAGCGGCGGAGCCTCGCCGATGCGTATCTGTTCGTTGCTGCCGAGCATCACCGAGGTGCTCTTTGAGCTTGGCCTGGGCGACGGGGTCGTCGCCGTGACGCACGAGTGCGACTGGCCCGCCGCGGCTCGCGCGAAGCCGGCGGTCACGCGCAGCCGGATCCGTACGTACGAACAATCGAGTGCAGCGATCGATCAACAGGTGCGGCAGCACGACGGTTCGCTGTACGAGCTTGACCGCGACACCCTCGCACGACTGCGGCCTGACCTCATACTCACTCAATCGCTCTGCCCGGTGTGTGCCGTCGACGAGAGTCTCGTGCGCGACACAGCCAAGGCCCTGCCCGGCCAGCCCGCGGTATTTAGCTATCATCCGACGTGTCTGGCCGATGTGCGACGCATGATCCACCAGATCGGCGAACTGACTGGACGGTCCGCCGCGGCGACACAGCTTGACTCTCGTTTCGATCGAGCCGTCGCGCACGTGCGATCGGTTCACGACGGCGCGGCGCCGCAGCAAACGATCGTACTGGAATGGACAGACCCGCCGTTTGCGTGCGGCCACTGGACGCCTGAACTGGTGGAGTTGGCCGGCGGGCGTGAATTGCTCGGCAGGTGCGGCGAGCCATCTCGGCGCGTCGAGTGGGACGACGTCCGCGCTGCCGATCCAGAGGTGCTGCTGATCGCGCCCTGCGGCTTCGATCTGCCGCGAACACTGCAAGAGATTCCCTGGCTTCATTCGCAGCCAGGGTGGTCGGACCTAAAGTCGGTCCGTGGCGGCCGGGTCTACGCCGTCGACGGCTCGGCGTACTTCAATCGTCCCGGACCGCGACTGGTCGATACGCTGTTCATCCTCGCTGAAGCGTTACACCCCGAACGCCATCGTGGCGCCGCGCCCGCCGACTCGTTCCAGCAACTAGCCGGTCCCCGCCGTATCAAAGGGTAGCGTCGAGCAGACAACCGCAACCGGAGTATCGCATGGGCGACTCGTCATTACAGAGGCTCTCACTTTGGCTGATGTCCGTATCGTTGGGCGTCGTGGTCGCGTTCTACGGCGTGCCCGAGTTGGTTCATCGCGTAACGCGGGCCGTCGAACGGGGTCGCTCGGACGCGGCCGGCGTTCAACTGCGGCGCCTCGGCGAAACGTCCGAGGCATTCCGACTAGTGGCCAAACGAGTGGCCCCCGCCGTCGTGAACGTGAACAACCTCGCGGTTGTGTCGCGGCCCGTTTTGCGATTGTCGCCCTTCGGCCAGCGGTTCTTCGATGAACAACAGGGCCTGGGCCGGCAGGGCCAAGGGTCTGGATTCGTGATCGATGCCAACGGCTACGTCGTCACGAACCGGCACGTGGTCAGTGGCGCCGACCGAGTGCAAGTACGCTTCTCCAACGGGTCGGAGTATCCCGCGAAGCTGGTTGGCGCCGATCCGCACACCGACCTGGCGGTGCTCAAGGTCGATGCGTCGGGGTTGGTGGCAGCGGAGTTCGGCGACAGTGAGAAGCTCGAGGTCGGCGACTGGGTCGTCGCCATCGGAAACCCATTCGGGCTGGAACAATCGGTGACGGCGGGAATCGTCAGCGCGAAAGGCCGATCCGGCGTGACGGAACAGTTGGACGTGCAGGATTTCCTGCAAACAGACGCGGCGATCAACCCCGGCAACTCGGGTGGGCCGCTGGTCGATCTGCAAGGGCACGTGGTCGGCGTCAACACCATGATCGTGAGCCAGAGCGGCGGTTATCAGGGCATCGGGTTCGCAATCCCCAGTCGCATTGCTCGCACGATTGCTGAACGTCTGATCCAGGACGGCAAGGTCGCCTTAGGTTGGATGGGCGTCACCGGACGGGGCCTGGCCGACTTGGCCGCCAACGAGCGCAGGCCCGACGGCAGCCGAGCGACGTCGGGCGTGCTGGTCCAAGATGTGTTTCCCGATTCGCCGGCGGAGCGGGCTGGGATCGAGAGCAACGACATCATCGTCGCCGTTGGCTCACGCCCCATCGAATCGTTGTTGGAACTTCGATCGCTTGTAGCGACAACCAGGATCGGCGCCACGCTGGATGTCGAGTTGGATCGTGCCGGGCAATCGCTCAGGCTCGATGTCGTTATCGAAGAACAGCCTGCGGGCCTGGCCTCCTTGGAAGAGCGCATGGGACTGGGCGTGGTCGATCTTACCGACGAGATTGCCGAACTGGTTGGGCTGAACCGCTCGCGCGGCGTGGTCGTCACGCGTGTTCATCGCGGCTCGCCCGCCGATCGAGCCGGTGTGCGACCGGGCGACGTTATCGCCGCGGTGGGCAAGCAAGAAGTGTCGAGCGTGACGCAGTTTCTGCGCGCGGCCCAGCGGCTCGATGGTCCCGAGGGCCTGCTCATCGCGATCGAGACGCCCCGTGGCTCGCGGCGGATGGTTGTGATCGAGGAGTAGCTCATGCGGCCGGATATCCTCAACTTCTGCCAAGTGTCCATTCGGCGGTCGGCGCAGAAGAACTTCCAACCGCTCAATGAGTTCCATCGCGGAGTGCGTCACATCGGCCAAGTGTCCATTCCATGTGACGTCGACTGTTCCGAGTTGGCTCAAGTCGAGCAGTTTGGTCAAGACGCGAAGACTTATCCTCGCGGCGTCGTTGTATGAGATTGCGGTGGATGGTTGGCAGACCGCTTGCTTGACCATGTTTTTTCGTGTGTCTATAATTGCCCAGCTTGTTACCCCGCATGGACTTAGAAGAGGCCCAGGACGAGGCCACGCAGAACCAACAACGACTGACGGAATCCCACGGACCATCACGGAGTTAGGTGGACCGCGCTGCCCAGCAGGAGACCCGGTGCCCGCCCCCCTCGCCGACAATGTCACTACCGCTATCAAGCGGGCGGTCAACATTGTTGACCTGATCGGGGAGCACATCGCCCTGACTCGGCGGGGGCGGACCTTCAAAGGGCTGTGTCCGTTTCACGACGACCACAATCCGTCGTTTGACGTGGATCCGGAGCGCCAGAGCTATCGGTGCTGGAGTTGTAACGCCAAGGGTGACATTTTCGACTTTGTGATGAACCGGGAGCGGGTCGACTTCCGGGCCGCACTTGAAAGTTTAGCGCAGCGGGCGCGGATCACGCTACCGGCACGGCGCGGACGGACATCGAGCGAGAACCGCGACGATCTCTTTGAGGTCATGCGGTGGGTCGAGGGTGAGTATTGCCGCTGTCTCAACTCCGAAGCAGGGTTGGCGGCGCGGCAGTATGTCGAACAGCGCGGGATCAATGGCGAAAGCGTCGCGGCGTTTCGGCTGGGGTTTGTCCCGAACGAATGGGAGTGGTTGATACAGCGGGCACGCGCACAGCGAATCACACCCGAACAGCTTGAGCGGTGCGGACTGGTGGTTCGGCGGACGAAGGGTCCCGGTTATTACGACAAGTTTCGCGGTCGGCTGATGTTTCCGATTCGCGACGCGCGCGGCCGCACCATTGCGTTTGGTGGACGAATTCTGCCGCAGTTTGAGTCGACCGAAACGCCTAAGTACATGAACTCGCCAGAGACTCGGATATTCACTAAAGGCGAGCATTTATATGGGTTAGATCGAGCCAGAGATGCGATCACCAAGGGCGGTTGCGCCGTGGTGGTGGAGGGGTACACCGATTGCATCATGCCCCATCAACATGGGGTCACCAATGTGGTCGGGTCGCTCGGCACAGCGCTTGGAGATAGCCAAGTTGCCATCCTCAAGCGTTATGCCGAACGGATCATCCTGGTGTTTGACGGCGACGAGGCCGGGCAGAAGGCCGCAGATCGGGCGCTCGGCCTGTTTCTGAGGCATGAAGTGGACCTGCGGGTCCTGGCACTGCCCGACCAGTCGGACCCATGTGAGTTCCTGCTGGAGCGGGGTGGCGACGAGTTTCGTCGCTTGTTGAGCGGGGCGTCCGACGCGCTTGAGTTCAAGTTGCAGCGTGCCGCCCAGTTGTTCGACCTGACGTCGATCTCAGGCCGCCGTCAAGCGTTGGACTTTGTGCTCGAGGCAGTTGGGGCGATCCCGGTGCTGAGTTCGGGGACTCAACCGATCACCCGGGAGATTGTGCTCGACAGCCTGGCCAGGCGGCTGGCGATACCACCGGAATCGGTGCGCAAGCGGCTGCGCGAGATTCGCGAACAAGGCGCCCGCCGGGCGATCAAGCGACCACCGTCGTCGGAGGCGACCGCGGAGTCCAGCGAGTCGCTGTGGCAGGGCGAGTCGCCGGCCGAGCGTGAGTTGATGGAGATTGTGCTCGCGGAGCCTGGTCTGATCGACCAGATTCTGGAGCGAGTGAGTGCCGATGTGTTTCGGACCCCGGGCCTGCGACGCATCTTTGAGGCGTGCGTCGAGTTGGTCCGCGAATCGCATGGGTTCGATTTGGATAGCCTGCGTCTCGTGTTGGAGGATCGCGAGCTGGCGTGTCGCGCGTCGACTCTGGCCGAGACGGGACGAGAGAAGGGCCAAGTGGAGCGTCGTTTGGGGGATGTTCTGGAACATCTTGCCGGACGGCTCACCCCTGAACCCAAACCAGATGTAACGAGGGGCGAAAGTCATGGCAACGACCAAGAAGACGAAACGCGACGTCTCGCACAAAGATTTGAAGAGGCCCGCGCCCGACAACGCAAAACACCGCGACGCGCCACAGTCTGAAACCACTGATCGAGGAGGATGCATGGAGAAGGTCGAAGATGGTCTGAAAACGCTGGTGGATGCCGGCAAGAGCAAGGGATACCTCACCTACGACCAGGTCAATGACTACCTGCCCGACGAGGCGGTCAGTCCCGACAAGCTCGACAACCTGCTGATGGCGCTCGAGGAGCAGGGCATCGAGTTGGTCGACGAGGCTGAGGCCCTCGCCCGCGACGCAAAAACGGAAGAAGGCACTACCGGTGAGTTCGGCCAGACTGAGCAAGCCGAAGAAGAGGAAGAGGGTCTCTCGTTCCTCGACGACGACGATGACACGCGACGCATCGACGACCCGGTCCGCATGTACCTCACCCAGATGGGTGAGATTCCGCTGCTGACGCGCGATCAGGAAATCTCACTGGCGAAGAAGATTGAAGTCACCCGCAAGCGATTCCGACGCAAAGTGCTCGAGTGCGACTACGCACTGCGCACCGTGGTCACGGTACTCCAGCAGGTCCACGAAGGCGACCTGCCGTTCGACCGCACGGTCAAGGTGTCGGTCACCGAGAACCTGGAGAAGACCCAGATTCTCGGCCGCATGCCGTCCAACCTGAAGACGCTGAATCACCTGCTCGATCAAAACCTGCGCGAGTTCAAATCACTCATTCACCCGAAGACCACGCTGGAAGACCGGCGTCGGCTGCGCCGCAGCATCAAGCTGCGCCGCTTCAAGATGGTCACACTGGTGGAGGAGTTGTCGATCCGCACCCAGAAGGTCCAGCCGCTCATGAAGCGACTGGAGCAGATTTCTCGGCGCATGGACGAACTCGTGCGGCAGATTCACGAGCTCAAGTCCAAGCGAAACTGCTCGAAAGAGGACCTCGCTAACCTGCGCAAAGAGCTGCGCGACCTGATGCTGATGACGCTCGAAAGCCCCGACAGCCTGCGTAAGCGAACCGAGTTGATGCGCGAGCGGTTCGGCGAATACGAACAGGCGAAGCGAGATCTGTCGGGCGGCAACCTGCGGCTCGTCGTGTCGATCGCCAAGAAGTATCGCAACCGCGGCTTGAGCTTTCTGGACCTGATCCAGGAAGGCAACACCGGCTTGATGCGGGCCGTGGACAAGTACGAGTATCGCCGCGGCTACAAGTTCTCGACCTACGCCACGTGGTGGATTCGCCAGGCGATCACCCGCGCGATCGCCGACCAGGCCCGAACCATCCGCATTCCCGTGCACATGATCGAGACGATGAGCCGGCTGCGGAACGTCTCGAAGAAGTTGCTTCAGGAAAAGGGCCGTGAGCCGACCATCGAGGAGACCGCGAAGGCGGCCAACATCTCGATCGAAGAGACTCGCCGCGTGCTGAAAATCTCGCGGCACCCGATCAGCCTCGACCGACCGGTGGGCGAAAGCGAAGACAGCTACTTCGGCGACTTCATCGAAGACGACTCGACCGAATCGCCGGTGAACGCCGCGACGCACGAGATGCTGAAGGAGAAGATCGACCAGGTGCTGAAGACCCTGACCTATCGCGAGCGCGAGATCATCAAGCTGCGCTACGGCCTGGGCGACGGCTACACCTATACGCTCGAGGAGGTGGGCCGCATCTTCAAAGTGACCCGCGAACGTGTCCGCCAGATCGAAGCCAAGGCGGTGCGTAAGTTGCAACATCCCGTACGGGCGCGGCAACTCGAGGGGTTCCTCGAAGCCGCCGCGAAGGCCTGACCTACAGCCGCCGGTCCACTGGACCGGCGGTTTTTTTTTGCCTCACGACAAAGGACCACGCCGCATGAGCACCGTTGGCAACTCGCTCCGAGAACTGCACGAACTGCGCAAACGCACGGCGACGCTCCGCGAGGGTATCGATCGCGGCCCACGCCAACTCGACGCGAAGCGCAAGCACCTTGCCGAGCGCACGGCCGCGCTCGAGAAGGCCCGCACCGACCTGAAACAAATCAAAGTCAAGTCGCACGAAAAGGAAACCGAGCGCAAGGCAATGGACGGCCGCATCAATCAGCTTCAGCTTCAGATCAACACGGCCAAGAGCAACAAGGAATACACGACTCTGGTTTCCGAGAAGGATGCCGCGGTCAAGGCCCGCGCGGTCATCGAAGATGAAATCCTCGAGATGCTGATGCGCGAAGACGAGATCGCCAAGCAGAACCAGGCCGCCGAGACCGAGTTGAAACGGCTGGAGCAGGACCTGGCCGACGCCACGAAAACCACCGAGCAACAAGGCGCCGATCTGGGCGCTCGGCTGCGCGACGTCGAGTCGATGCACGCCGCCGCCGAGGGGAAGCTGCCGCAAGACGCACGCGAGGTCTATCGCCGGCTGGTCGAGCGACGCGGGCCGGAGTCGCTGGCGCCGGTGGCCGGCGGTACCTGCACCGGCTGCTACACCGGCATCACGCCGCAGATGCAGAATCAACTGCTGCTCGGTGAACTCGTGCTCTGCAAGAGCTGCGGCCGCTTGCTGTATCTCGAGGAATCCCCGGCGCCTGTCGGGGCACAGCCATAGCCACTATGCCTCGAACAGGCCGTCGACGAAGGCGTCGGGGTCGAACGGCTCGAGGTCGGGGAGCTTCTCGCCGACGCCGATGAACTTGACCGGCAGGTTGATGTCCCGTTTGATCGCGATGGCTGCGCCCCCCTTGGCGGTGCCGTCGAGCTTGGCCAGGATGATGCCGGTACACTGAACGCACTGCGTGAAGAGTCGGGCCTGCTGCACCGCGTTCTGGCCGGTCGTGGCGTCCAAGACGAGCAGCACTTCGTGCGGCGCTCCGTCGATCTGCTTGGCGACTACGCGGCGAATCTTCTCGAGCTCGGCCATCAGATTCTGCTGCGTGTGGAGTCGACCGGCCGTGTCGATGATGACCACATCAACGCCTTTCGACTTGGCGCTCTCGCACGCGTCGTGGGCGACGCTGGCCGGATCGACCTTGCCGCCGGTGGCCGATTGCGGCGCCTTCACGATGTCGCAGCCGATGCGTTGGCTCCAGATCGTCAGTTGATTCACCGCCGCCGCGCGGAACGTATCGCTCGCGCCGAGCAGCACCTTCTTGCCGTCCTGCGTGAGTCGGTGGGCCAGCTTGGCGATCGACGTCGTCTTGCCCGACCCGTTGATGCCGGCGACCAGGATCACGGTCGGCTTCGTGGCGGCGAAGTTCAGGCTGCCGGGCGTCGCCATCAACTTTTTCAGTTCGGACTTCAAGAACGATTCGAATTCGGCGGCCGGGACTTCCTTGTTCAAGTACGCCTGCCGCACGCTGTCGACGACGGCTGACGCCGCGTGCACGCCGACGTCGGCCTGGATCAGCGTCGCCTCCAGTCGCTTCAGCAGTTCCTCGTCGACGCGACCGCCGAATCCGAGCAGCTTGGCGATGCCGGAGAAGACCTGGCGCGTCTTGGCCAGGCCGTCGCGAATCTTCTGGATCAAACCCTTGAACAAGGCAATCGCTCCTTCAGGTCTGCGTCGATGTCGTCACTCGGCGGCCGGCCTGGCGTGCTTGGTCACGATGCGGTCGAGCAGTCCGTTGACGAACCGCTGCGAATCCTCGGCGCCAAACCGCTTGGCCAACTCAACGGCTTCGTCGATCGCCACTTTGGGCGGCGTGTCGGGCCGGTGCAGGATCTCGAAAGTCGCCACGCGCAGGATGTTGCGGTCGACCGGCGTCATCCGGTGCAGACTCCAATTCTCGGCGACCGACTCGATCGTTTCATCCAACTGTTCGCGGTGTTGCTGCACCCCGGCGATGAGTTCGTTGGCAAACTGGCGCACGGCGTCGTCGCGCAGCCGCTCTCGTACAAACTGATCGATCCGTTCCACGGGCGATTCCGGGTTGCGATCGGTCTGGTAGAGCAACTGCAACGCAACTTCACGCGCTCGACTGCGTCGGGCCATAGGAAGCAGAGGTCAGAGAACAGAAGTCAGAGGTCAGGTGCGTCCCGCCTCACGAGCCACATTCTATGCATGCGGGTCAGGCGGGCAACTGCGCGATGAGGTTGGCCATGCGGATTGCTGTTTCGGCGGCCGAGGCGCCGGCGTTGTGCGGTGGCGGCCCGGCCCGCGCGAGCGCCTGTTCCACGGTGTCGGTGGTGAGCAGGCCGAGGATGACGGGCACTCCCGTCGCGCGGCCGGCCTCGGCGATTCCACGGGCTGTCTCGCCCGCGACATACCGATAGTGGTCGGTGTCGCCGCGCACGACGCAACCGAGACACACGACCGCCGCATATTTGCCGCCGGCGGCGAGCCGCTGGGCAACCGTGGGAATCTCGAAACTGCCTGGCACCCAGACGAGATCGACGCGGTCGTCGCCGACGCCGTGGCGGGCGAGCGTGCCGACCGCCGCATCGACGAGCTTGTCCGTGACGACAGAGTTGAACCGCGCTGCGACGATCGCAAAACGGCCGGATGGCGAACCGAGTTGCCCTTCGAACACGCCCATCACGGCATCAACTCAGGTTCATGCTCATCAGGAACTCGGCGTTCGACTTGGTTCGCCGCATGCGCGTGGTCAGCAGCTCCATTGCCTCAACCGGGTTCATGTCGTTCAGCACGCGGCGCAGGATCCAGACGCGGCGGAGTTCTTCGGGGTCCATCAGTCGCTCTTCCATGCGCGTGCCCGATCGGTTTACGTCGATTGCGGGCCAGACCCGCTTGTCGACGAGCCGCCGGTCGAGATGGAGTTCCATATTGCCTGTGCCCTTGAACTCTTCGAAGATCACCTCGTCCATTCGGCTGCCGGTGTCTACCAGAGCGGTGGCAACGATGGTGAGCGACCCGCCTTCCTCGACCTTGCGGGCCGAGCCAAAGAACCGTTTTGGTTTCTGCAGCGCGTTGGCGTCGACGCCGCCGGAGAGAATCTTGCCGGAATGCGGGCATTCGGCGTTCCACGCCCGAGCCAGTCGCGTGATCGAGTCGAGGAAGATGACGACGTCGCGGCCGTATTCGACCATGCGCTTCGCCTTCTCGATCACCATCTCAGAGACTTGGCAGTGTCGGCTGGCCGGTTCATCGAAGGTCGAGCTGATGACCTCTGAGGTCGGTCCCTTGACCGTGCGCTCCATTTCGGTCACTTCTTCCGGGCGCTCGTCGATGAGCAGCACGTAGACGTACGCCTCGGGATGATTCCGCAGCACGGCCTTGGCCATCTTCTGCAACAGGATGGTCTTGCCGGCTCGCGGCGGCGAGACGATCAGGCCGCGCTGGCCCTTGCCGATGGGGCTGATCAGGTCGACGACCCGCATGTTGATCTCATCCGCGTCGGTCTCCATGCGGACTTTTTCGTTTGGGTGCAGGGGCGTCAGGTCGTCGAACATCACCCTTTCGGGGACGCTCTCGGGGTCCTCGTAGTTGACGGCCTCGACGCGCAGCAGTGCAAAGTATCGCTCGGCCTCTTTGGGCGGCCGAATCTGTCCGGCCACGATCGAGCCGGTGCGGAGACCGAACCGTCGAATCTGGCTGGGCGAGACGTAGATGTCGTCCGGGCAGGGCAAGTAGTTGTAGTCGGGGCTGCGCAAGAAGCCGAATCCGTCGGGCAGGATCTCGAGCGTACCTTCACCATACATCAAGCCGTTCTGCTTGACCCGCTCCTTGAGGATCTTGAATATCAGGTCCTGCTTCTTCAGGCCGGAATACTCGGTGACGCCCTCGCGCTTGGCGGTGACCAGGAGCTGTTGCATGGTCATGCGCTGCAACTCAGAGAGATGCAACTCGCCACGCTTGATTTCCTCGTAACGATCGTGCGTCTCGTCGTCGTATCCGGCCTGGTCGCCGTTCTTCGGCTCCAGGTCGTCGCCATTGGGCCCTGCCTCGTCACGAATAGGCTCATCTTCCACCGGCGGGCGGCTGCGGTCGCGAACGACTCGACCTCGGGAACTACTTCGACTCTCGGCCATTGCTCGACTCCTTCTCAGGTATGGCTGACACCTTGAACGGTGATCTGTGGACTGGCCGCCCACGATTCCGACCATGCTGGGATCGCTCCCGAAATGTGCCGGAGCCTCCCCCTCATGGGGAAGTCCAGCGCCGACCCGCCATTGGGTCGGCCTTGGCATGGGACGTGTCAGCGGTGGGTTAATGCCTCTGTTGCTCGAATAGGGTTACAGAACCGAGTCACAAAAGTGCTTCATCAAAGGGGGGTGGCCGCGGGAGAACCACGCGACTGAGCTATAATCTGGCCAATTGAGTTTGATTTGTCCATCCCACAATCGGCGTCGTCGCCAGTTTTCTCGACTTTCCCACGAAACGACCATCGCGACGAGTCGGTGACCCTGCCGCGCGCCGTCGATCGCGGCGGTGTTGACCGGTTTACGCGAAACCAGTACCGTCCGACCGATCCAGATGACAGCACTCGACCCAAGATCATGGACGATCTGGCGGACCTCGCGTTGGCGCGGCGGACCACTAGGCGACGCCGACCGGCTCTTCGCGGGTTGGTTGGCCCTTGGCGCTGTGCTGGTGGCTGCCCGCCTTTGGGTGTTACAACTCGCCGGCGATTCACTGCCGCGCGGGGCGACGCTTTTGATCTGGCTGCCTGTCGCTTGCTATCAAGACCTCTGCCTGGTGGCCGCCCTCGGTTGGCTGAGTTGGCTCGCACTGGCCAAGCTGGATCGCCGGCAAGCCCGGCTCGCCGTGCGGTTGGCTAGTTGGACCGCGATCGTCGTGGCGGCATGGTACGCGGCGGTAAACGCTCAGGTTTTTTCGGTGCTCAACACGCCGCTCACGTACCGCCTGTTCGCGATGTCGGACAACCTGCGCGGTATACAAAGCTCGCTGCAGGCAGCGCTGACCATCGAGCGCGTCGGCTCGGTGGTCCTAGCGCCGCTGGCCGTCGTGGCGCTCGCGGTGTGTTTGATCGCCACTGGCGGTCGGCTTGTGACTGCCGCACGAGTCGTCGCGTCACGCGTGACAACACGAGTTGCGTTTGCCGTTTACCTGGCCGTTTCATTGTTGGCTACGCGAGTCGCCGGCCTAGACGAGACCTGGGTTTGCAACCCACACGCGACGCTCTGCCTGTCGTTGTGGGATCAAGATGATCCGTTCGTTCGAGGCCATTACGACCGATCGGACCTTGCAGACTTTGACCCGCCCATGGTCGCGACTTCCGGCTCGCGTCATGGGCAAGCGCGGGGCGGCAACGTAATCATGGTCGTGATGGAATCAGTCGGCGCCGCGGCACTGAGCCACTACGGTGCGATGCACTCGACCACGCCGGAACTGACTCGACTCGCCGCGCGGGGCGTCACATTCGATCGTATCTACGCGTCGCAGCCATACACGTCGAACTCGATCGCCGGTATCTTCTGCTCGGTCTACCCGTGGCACGGCTGGCGATCTCTGCCGCGGCGAGCACCCGATCTCAAAGTGGCCGGACTGGGCGACGTGCTACAGCAGCACGGCTATCGTACGGGGCTGCTCCACACGGGCGACATGCAGTTCGACAACGAGAAGCGATTCCTGCAAGGGCACGGTTTCAGCGAAGTCCACGACGTGTGGACGTTGAAAGACGTGCTGGGTCGCGATCAACCCGGCGGCGACACGCCGCCCGAGACACCGGGCGTACACTTGCACCTGCCCGACCCATTGCTTCTGCCTGCGGCCCTGCGCTGGATTGACGCGGACGTCTCGAGACCGTTCTTTCTGACGCTCTGGACAATCCAGACGCATCATCCGTACTTCGCCGGGCCGTCGCGCGAGTCGTTTGCGCCAGCCGACCCCGAACTCGATCGCTACCTGAACGCGGTTCGCGTGACCGATCGCGTGATCGGCGACCTGATGCGTGAACTCGAAGCGCGCGGCTTGGCCGACTCGACGCTGCTCGTCGTGCTCGGAGATCACGGCGAGGCGTTCGGCGAGCACGGTCATCGCGGGCACAGCAAGACGCTGTACGACGAGGAACTGCGAATCCCGCTCGTCATGATCTCGCCGCGCCTCACGGGCCGGGCCGAGCGCAGCAGCGTACTGGGCCAGCAGGTCGACGTGGCTCCGACGATTCTCGAATTGCTTGGGCTGCCCGCCCCCGCCCAGTGGCAAGGTCAGAGCCTGTTCGCGGCCGACCGACGCAACCGCGTGTACCTGTTCACCGCGTTCCACCACTACCTATTCGGTGTGATCGACGGCGATCGCAAGTACGTCTACAACGCGACGACGGGGCGCGAGTTCCTCTACGACCTGTCGACCGATCCGGCGGAACGGCACAACCTCACTGGCCAGCCTGGGGAGTCGGCCCGCCAGGCCGCGCTGCACCGCCGACTCGCTGCCTGGGTGAACTTTCAGAATCCGTACCTCGCCCAGTTCTTGCCCACGACCGAACCGCCCACTCGGCGCGAACGCACGCCGGCCCCACTAGCTAACTGACGATCGCTACGTCAAGCCCGCGAAATCTGTGGTTCACCCCAATCGGTTCAAAAACCGGCGTGAGCGCGATGCGTTGCGGCAAAGTCGCGCCGTGCAGTTAGCGCAGCTGATCAAAGTGGCGGCGGACGTCCTCGCCTAACCCTTCGCCGCGACATAGATCGGTAGCGTCCATTCCTTTCGTTCCGGTTCCGTTGTACGTACCACCAAGGTCGCTTGTCGCGGTCCGGTCTGCGGTGTGTCTATGATGCGAACTTGCAGGCGTTGCAAGCGAGAACCAGCAGTAGCGTCGGAAATCACAGTGGCTTGTATCCACGAAACGGAGGGCTGGACCGACTCGACAACTAGCCGGCTGCGTTCGGTTACGATGAGGACGTTGCACGGTGGGGTTTGGCCATTTGTTTCAGGCCGGAAATACAGCTTGGAAGGAGCGAACCGGACCAGCGGGTTATGACGAGCACGGACTCGCACAGCGTATGCCTCGGTGGTTGCGCCGTCCTGCGATTCCGACAGGAGCGTGATCGAACCAGTATGTGTTCCCTCTGGGATCGACTCCACAAGGCGGACGCGAAACTCGTAGGCGCGTTCTACATATCCGCCGCCATACGAACCTTCCGAGAATCCAACTGACTCCAATTGGGCGAAGGGCAGATCGTCCAAGCGACTTCGTGCGAGCCAGGGAGTCTGATCGCCGCGTTCCACCGCCTTGAGCAAGACCTGCTGGGAATCGCCGATCTGTGATCCATCCGCAAAGTCGACCAGAGCGGGTGCATTGAAAACATAGGGGGGCTCGACCTCGCGTTCCATCGTAACCAGCAGTCGCTGCGTCGGAGCCGCTCGGCAGTTGCTGTGCACGATCACTCCGCTGCTGCGAGTTCCGACACCTGGCGGGCGCACGTCGAGTTCCAGTCGCCAACTGGCGCCCGGGGCGATGGGCTCGGTTGGCTTCGAGACCAGCGTACACTGGCAGAGTGGTTCAATTCTCTGCACCATCAGCGGCGCATCGCCCAGATTGCGGAGCACGAATGACACGCGCTCACTCTTGCCCGATCGAGTACGAACGGTCACTTGGTCCGGTTTCACCTCGAGAACTGGCCCCTGACGAGTAAGTGGGCCAAGTCCCTTACTGATCGTCAACGCAGCAGCGCCCAGCGCGGTCAGGCCGGCGATGACCGAAGCCACCAACCGACGTGTGGCGATTCGCATTAGCATCTCCCCGCGTTTTCACCATTCGGAAACCGAAACTGTTTCGTCCCCGTTCCTGGTGCCGAGCGCGCGCCACACCTTTCGCTCGACGTGCTCGGAAACAAATCGGACGCCGCCGTCGGCCGTAAGCGCATTCACGCCGCCGGAATGAAAACTACGAGCCGTGAACAGACCGGGGACTGGGCGAATGGCTCGAAGACCGCAATCGGGCACGCTCCCGTTGGGCTCTTGCCCGTGTGTGTACCAAGTGTAGCGACGGTCGGCGTAAAACCACTGTTGACCCGCATCACATTCATAGGGCGGCGGAAACGCGACTGAGGATGAACACACCTCTAGAAACTGGTCCGCGGTCCACTCAAAAGCCATCCGGCTCGTGTAAAACCAATCAGTCACGGGATTGTAGGCGCCGAACGCACAGTCGCCACGCAACTTCTCGCTGAGCATTACGGTATGGCTCAGACCGTCCAAGAAATCCCGGGCCGCCAGCGGCCGCGATTCAAACGCACCATTGCCGCCGTCGGGTGAGTTTTGGCGATCGTGGAACGGACCGACTCCTGAGTTGAGACGAAGACTTGTACCGGGCCGCGCGGGCGCTGGGTCGGATGGGCATAAGAAAACCGCGATTCGATGGGACGCGGCGGTCGCCTGCACCGCATAAGTCCCCAACGGGTCCCTTGTGCCGCCGAACCCTACTCCCAGCTCCAAGTTGACCAAATTGTATGTGGCGTTCTGCTCGAGATAGGGCAACAGGTACACGAACGCAGAAAAGTTGGATAAGACTTCTCCGGTGGGCAACTGCGGCGCTTGCCGGGATGCAATCCCACCCGGTGGGAACGTAGGATGCGAGGAATGAAAGGACTGGGCCGCCACGCCCACCTGCTTCATGTGGTTGGCACAGGTCGCACGGCGAGCGGCCTCTCTCACCCGCTGAACTGCCGGCAACGCCAGGCTCACCAACAACCCGATCAATGATATCGTGACCAACAACTCAATCAGCGTTACGGCTTGGCGCGTCGGGACAGTGAGCATCGGGTTGGCTCGTGCATGAACAACCCGGCTGAGCGAGTGCCGCAGGATCAAACTCAAACAGAGAAGGCCCGCAATGGCACCGCTCGCGATAGCGCACAAGACCACACCGCCAGATCGGCCGCGTTGCTGCACGACTCGTGCAAACCGATCGGCTTCGTCGTTTGCTGCGAAGGCATACAATGCCGTGCCATCCCAGTTCGCTCGCAAGGAGGTTTCGCTAATCAAGGCGATCCCACGCGAGTCGATCACATGGACTGCCCCGTCGTCTCGCCCGTAGGCAACCACGTAATGTCCACGACCATTGCGCAGTCGAATGGGGAGTATTGCCGGAATCCGGTTCCAAAGTGGAGAGTTGACCCGGTGGCGCACCGGGACTGTGTGCAGCGTTACGGCCAAGGCCGCGCGGCGAAGTTCCAAGAGGGTCACCTCATGGGGCCTGCCGTTCATGGCCCGATCGATTGCCCCCTTGGAGACAGCCAAGCCCGCCACTTGCGCCGCGACAAACAGCGCGCGGCGGCCACAACTGTCGGCCCACCCTTTTTGCTCGGCTGATGGGGCGGTTGACGCCGGCGGTTCCATGTGAACCAGCGCTAGCAATAACGCAAGTAGCCGCACCACTCGTTGCTCCCTGTTCGACATGGGGCCAGAATACGCTCACTATGCCGCGTCACAGCGTCTGGCAATTCCAGGGATTGCCCTCGCACCTCTCACCGTCTGGATCGTCTTGGCAGTCCTGACAGCCCGCCTTTTTGCATACCTGCAATGGACCATTGCAAGCGACCCCCGACGTGTAAAGTCTGCAACCAAAGCCTACCCCATCCTCTTCGGTACAGCCGTAGTTGAGGTCCCTGTTAACGCTTCCGCAGCGAGTATTGGTCGTCGCGTCACACCCGCAGCTCGTCGTGTCAGGCGGATAGAGCTTGCATCTGTACCCGTAAACAGTAACTTCGTCCGCAATGGTACTATCGACGAAGCTAGGCTCGGTCACGAAGCCCGCGGCTTCCTGACACAGGCGATAGTCGCGGTAGTTTCCAGTCTGGATGAGCTCATGGCCTAGGTCCTCCTGGCCAGTCTGCACATCGATCGCGCCACGCAGCAGGGAAACGAGTCTGCGATCGACGCGCACGTACCCGCTGACAGTGTGCTTGCGGGCGTGGGCCAATTGGCAAGTGGAAAGAAACAGCCTTTCCTGGAGCCACACGTCGCGGTCTCGCACCCGGATCAGAAACAGGCCGTGTCGCCGCTCGCCGGTCAGGACTAACATCAGAGGCCTACGCCCCGAACGTCGTGTGTGGCGATGATTCCTGTGTGGCCCCTCGCGAGACGCTTGTTTCCCGCGTTTCATGGCAGCCCCCTTCGGCACGCGACGTTTGGCGCGGCCGGATGAAGTCCGACGACCTCGTCGTCGGGGCCGGCGGGCACCTCGCCTCGCGCTGTAACATGTGTCTGTGTGTCTGTGTGTCTGTGTGTCTGTGTGTCTGTGTGTCTGTGTGTCTGTGTGTCTGTTGTCTGTTGTCTGTTGTCTGTTGTCTGTTGTCTGTTTGGTCGCATGCTGGATTTCTCCAAAACGTCCGAACGGGTGAATAGGGGCGCACGATCCCGGCACCTCTCTAATTGCTTTTACCCCGGGGGGGGTGGACACGAATTCCTGGAATGTCATCCAGATTGTTCGGAAGCGCCGATCTTGGCGAGAGTTGTGACAACCCGAACCCCGAACTCACGAGGCTGGTGGACGACCTGCAAGCCGGCACCATCAACCACAGATTTGGCCGATGACACAGCGTCGCAAAAGAACTCCTTTACCCAGAGCTACTTCGGGCAAATGCGGGCGAGTAGCCCAGCGATGTAGTGCTAACTGACAGCCTTCGGCAGCGAGCACAACTCGACGACGTGGCCGTCGGGATCGGTGACGAACACCTGCACGTAGCCGTCGGGGCGCGGTTTCGGGCCTGACAGGATCCGGACTCCATGCCGTTTGAGAAGCTCGACGACCGCTTCGGCGTCGGCGACCTCGAACGCGAAATGCTGGGTGCGGCTGGAACGTAGTTCCGACGCGAGCAGGTTGCCGGCCGGCCCGGAGCCTGCGAACTGCAGGATCAAGTGAATCTGCGTCTTGCCCGCTTGAAACCAGAGACCATCGAACGAGAACGCCGGGCGTGGCACTTGCCGCATACCAAGCACGTCCACGTAGAACCGCCGCGACTGCTCCAAGTCCTTCACGACGATCGTCACGTGGTCGAGCGATTTCACCTGCACGGCCGCAGGCGGCGGTGCGGTCGGCTCGCTTCGACCCGACTTGCTGTCGGCCCGCAACATGAGTTCAACCGCCTCGCGACCGGTCATGCCTATGCGGATGCCGAACGATGCGGCCTTGGGCGTGACTCCGACGATGCGAGCGTCGAACAGGTCCTCGGGCTCGGTAAGTGGGCACGCGGGTGTGCCCTTGGCAATCGCGATAGCCTGATCGAACTCGGCCGGCGTCTCCAGATCGTAGATTCCGCACCCAACGATGCCTGCGGGCGTCAGGATCGAACAGTATTGACCCCGTTCCCAGCGGTTGCTGATCCCAATGGCTCGACCGTTGTCGAACTCGAGTTCGCGATGCACCGTGCGCGGCAGAGTGTCTGGCATGGGTTGATCCTCCGGGCGGGGCGGTCTCGCGCGCGGGCCGCGATGTCATCCTTCAGGCGTATCGATCAGGAGTTGGAGCCGCGCCGCGAGTTCGGCGGGAAATCGGCTGCACCAAGAAGCATCGACGAGGCCGACGCCGATCATGTCGCGAAGGTGCGTACGATCCTTGTCGCGAAACGACGTGAGCTTCATGCGGACCAGAGCCTCTAGCGTAAGCACACGGAAATCTGTGGATGCATCGGTTTCCGAGACATCGGGCGCGGCGACCACATACTCCGGCCGTACCTTCTCACCGGCGAACACGACGTGTACGGCGTCACGTGCTTTCGCATTCGGCCCGTCGAGGAACAGGTCGATTCCCGCGACGTGTCGTCGCACAAAACCAGCGGCGGCCAGCGCGGCCGTTGCCGCGTCCAGGTCGGCGCGGCGGAGCAGCAGATCGACGTCTTGGGTGAATCGAACGGCGGCGGCGTCCACGCGAGTTACCCAGTCGGCGACGGCGTTTCCGCCCACCACCGCGTAGGGCACGCCGGCTTTTTCGAGCGCCGCCGTAGCACGCAAGAGTCGACTGCGCACGTTGTCCACAGGACGATACATCCTCTCCAGGGCGCCAATGCCAACGGTGGACTGCGACATGGCGACCAGTTTACCGTCCGTGCTGCCGCCGCGGTATCGACCTTTGCCGGCCCCGTACCGTGACAAGCCGCACTCTGGCGCCAAATGACCGTGCGTGAATCTCCGAATCGCCCAAACAACCCCTCACCCCAACCCTCTCCCCAAAAGGGAGAGGGAGAAAGACGCTCGGAACTCATGGACTGCCGGGTTCGTTTAACCCGCAGCCGCAGGCGAGGCATGGCTGGCGTTTGTTGTGCCTCGCCTGCGGCTGCGGGTTAAACGACCGAAGCCGATTTCAGACCCTTTTCAATGTGGCACAGTACTTAGCTTAGATCTCGTCGAGCGTTTCGGTCGCGAGTGCGCGGTCGACCAGCACATCGAGCGTCGGCCCGGCGGTTCGGCCGAGGAACCAGTCCAGGCCCTTCTTGCCCGACAGTCGGTCGGCGGCGGCATCGTCGAACACCGTGGCCGGCGAGAGGAACGACACGCCGTTGAGACGATCGGGGCTGCCTGTGCCATCACGCAGATTCTGCACGCGCGTCGCATAGACGCGTACCAGCGTCGACCACTCCGCGGTGAGATCCAACAGCACCGCGTCGTTGAACTCTGCGGCGGTGCGACCGCCGATCAGGATGTCATCGCCGCTGCCGCCGGTGAGAATATCGGCGTCGAGGCCGCCAATCAGGATGTTGCGCCCCGCCTTGTCGGACAGCATGTCGTTGCCGGCGCCGCCGATAAGAAGGTCGTCGCCCGCCCCGCCCTTGATCGTGTCGTTTCCGCCGCCCCCGGACAGAATGTTGGCCAGCGCCGTGCCCGTAATCGAGTCGGCTTGCGGCGAGCCGATCACGTTGCTGAACCCGATGAGCGTGTCTGTCCCCTCGCCTGTGCCCTTGCGTTTTTGCAGGTTCAGTTTGACGGGCGTGGCCGAAAAGGTGTAGAGGACCCAGTTGACTCCCGCGCCGCCGTTGAGTACGTCGTTGCCAAGACTGCCGAGCATGGTGTCGTCGGCCGCGCCGCCCGTGATGGTGTCGTTGCCCGCCCCGCCTTCCAAACGCTGGGCGACTCCCTGACCGATGATCGTGTCGTCTCCTGCGCCGCCGATGACCGTTTCGATGCTGGTGAGCGATCCCACAAACCCGGCGCGAATGCCGGTCGCCTCACCGGTCGGCAAGTTGACTGTCACCGGGGTAACGTGCCCGTACTGAAGCGTGTCGTTGCCGGCCATTCCATTCACCGTACCGGCCACGAATTGCCCATCGGCCAGCACGAAGGCGTCGTTGCCTGGGCCGCCGGCGAGATTCTCAAACGACGAGAATCCCAGAGTTTGCCCACCGGCCGTGTACGTGTTTGTGCCGTCGATGCCCCAATCGGCGTTGGCATTCAGACCGAACAGCGAATCGTCCGCGTTGCCGCCGGCCAATGATTCTATGGAGTTGAAGAACGCGATGCCGGCGCGGCCGAAAAACCCGCCGAACGCGCTGAGACCATCCAGCCTGATATCTCGCGCCGTCAGATATGCACCAAGATTGAGCGTATCAGTGCCGCCTTGGCCCTCGATGAACCCAGAAACCGAGGCGCCGTTGGCAAACGCAAACGTGTCGTTATCAGAGCCGCCCGTCAGGTCTTCTATGCCAGCAAATCCAAGCGCACTCAGGAGGGCATTGCCGACACCCATTCCGGTGATTTTCCAAGTGTTCACCGTGTCTGGGCCGACCAATGAGTCGGTCCCCGCCCCTCCGTCTACGGTGGCTGCCGTGGTAACCGGGACTACACGGATTTGGTCGTCGCCATCGCCGCCATTGACCGTCGTCGACGGACTGGCCGGTACCAGCAGATTCACCATGTCGTCCCCGTCGTCCGTATTCAGCACCATCGTACTGACGGACGCCGCGGGGCAACTGGCCGTATCAATGTCCACCGCAAAGCAGACGAGGATGGCCCCCAAACCAAAGTTGATGGCATTGCCCGGATCGTCGAGAACGTAGTTTGGAAGAACCGGGTCGAGAGAAACCGACAGGACGTTCGCCTCACCCGCCAGCGCGGTGTAGGTGAGCTGAGTTCCAACGATATCCAGATTCGCGAGCAGAGTCCGTTCCTCGAGCCGCTCCACATCGAGCCGTCGCGCGACTCGCCGACCGCCCGATCGCGTCCGCCGCTGTTCATTTCGCTGTCGCATGGTGACCTCCCGGGCAAATTGTTTTGCTGGCCTACCATTGAATATGCACGCCGCGAGAAACCGAGACAACGATGATCTGCAAAAATGCTGCAACTCAGGTCAGATCAGAGAGATGGAACGAAGCCGTACGTGGTTGCTTGCAACCACCATTCCGGCTGGGACGTGGTGGTTGCAGGCAACCACCCTACGCAAATCGACGCAGGGAGTGGAACGAGAGTCGACAGGCCGCCCCTCACGGCCGCAGCAGGGCGGCGGCCTCGGCGTGAAACTCGGCTAGTTCCTTGTGCATCTCTGGGCTTACGTCCGACGCGACGCGACGCCATCGGGCGGCCGAGTCGAAGTATTCAGCGGCACGGGCCGCGTCGCCTAGGTGATGATAGCTCATCGCCAGAAAGTACAGGTCGTACGGCAGGTAAGAATCAGACGCGTCTCTCAGGTTCGGCGTCAGCACGTCGATCGCTTCGCGGTGCCGACCGGCGCGGTAGTAGACCACGCCGAGCGTGTTGCGGTACAGCGGCCTGGAGTCGGCGGCGACTGCCTTCTCGGCTAACTCGACTGCCCGCGTGGTGTCGCGCAGCGGCGGCGGTCCGTTGGCCAGGCGCCATGCAAAGTTGTTGCACGCCAGTGCCGACGTCGGGTCCGACTCCCAGGCCGCCCGAGCGGCGTTGAACATCGCCCGCGCCGTGTTGTCCGCCGTCGCCCCGAATGTCGCGGCAGCCGCGTCGATCTCGACAGTAATCGGCCCACCTGCGACACGAACGGGATTCGGCAGGCCCGGCTGCTCGTCCCAATCAAGGCCCAACTTGGCAAGTCGGGAGCGAAGCAACCGCAGGTGCCACACCGCGATCTGTGCGCCGTCGTGACTCAACAACTCTTCGCCGTCGGGGCTGAAGATGCAGTAGCCAACCTTGTCGTCGTTCGTCGGTGGCTCCAACCGAGCCAGCGGGCTTGCCGATTCGGCATCGAGCAAACTGAGCAAGCGGCCCGGCGTCTTGACGACCATCGTCGAGCGATCGGGCGCAATGGCGATCGGACCCGGCAACACTCCGCCCTGCCGATGGATCCGCCGCGCGGCCTGCCACGTGGCGACGTCCCAGAAGGCATACTCGCCGTCGCGCATGACGACGAGCTGCCGCGAGTCGGGCGTAAACGCGACGCCGGTCTTCGGACCGACGACGAGTTGCCCTGCCGGCTCGCCGGTCGTCGCGTTCCAAATCGAGACCACCGGCGAATGCCAACCTCTGGACGCCGCCCACTTGCCGTCGGGGCTAAGCTCGATGGAGTCGTGGAGCGCTGGGATGGCGATGCTCGCGACGTTCGTCGTCGCAACGGCCGGCGAGTTCCCGGCGTCCAGTGGCAGCTCCAGCACCACCGCCTGACCGTTCCGCGACAGCGCGATGCGCCGGTCCGCTGACGGCGACCCGACGAGCGGTGAAAACGCCAACGGTACGATGTGCGGCGGGCCGATGCGGACATGCGCTGCGTCGGGATACTCGATCGGCCAGCGGACCAACCCATTGCCGCCCCACGACAACAACTCGCTAACCTCGCGGCGAAAACACGTGCCGTGCACCATGTCCAGTTCGATCCGGCCGACCTCGCGACGACGTGCGAGGTCGAAGAACCGGATCCCGGCGTCGGTGCCCACCGCGAACAGTCGTCCGTCACCACTCGTCGAGAAGCTGCCGGAGCGCATCGCGGCCGGCTTCGTTTCCGGCTCGCTCGCTAAATAGCCTTGCACGATTCTGGGACAGTAGCCCGACGCGCCAGCGAGGGAGCACATGGCGAAATCACAAGAAATCAGGCCCGGTCCCTCGCTGGCGCGTCGGGCTACTGTCCCTGCGGACTCCCAGAATCACGCAAAGCCATTTAGGACCGCGTATTCATCCGACTGATCCAGCTCGACCAACTGCAGGCCATCGACGCTGCCGTCGACGCTGCGCGCCGCCAGCACGCGGCCGTCGCGACTCCAGCCGGGCCACGCGCCCGGCAGCGCGGCGACCTGGCGTTGGGCGTGCGTTTGCCACAATCGGGTGTAGCCGTCCCAACCGGCCGTCAGCAGAAAGTCGCCCGTCGGGTCGAACTCGATCCACGTGACCGGCGTGGCCGACACCGCGATCGTGGCGGTTCGCTTGAGCGGGGCCATGTCCCACAACTCCACTGCTCCCCTGCCCATCGCCAGCGCGAGATGTTTGCCGTCGGGGTGCCATGCCACGTAATGAACCGCCCCAAACGTTGGCAACTCGGCGGTTGCTGCGGCCGACTCGGCGTCCCAAACTTGCACCGCGGCTTCGCGCTCGCGGAACGAGATGGCCAACCGCCGTCCGTCCGGATGAAAGGCCACCCAGTGCGCGACCGCGGGCGTTTGAAAGCGGCGCGTCTCGGCGCACGTGGCGAGATCGATGAGGCTGACCGACCGGTCGGATCGCGCCACGACGAGCGTACGCCCGTCGGGGCTGAAATCGAAGCCGAGGCACCCGTCGATCGCTTGCGGCAGGACCGGCGCGGCGCTGGCCGTGTCCCACATCTGCACCCGGCCGCCATCGAAGTTGCTGTGGCCGAGCAGCATCCGGCCGTCGGGGCTGAAGTAGATGGCTTGTTTCGGCTGGTCGCCGGCGACCGCGAACCGGAGCAACTCGTGGTCGTCGGCCAATCGGCGGATGCAAATGGTTCCGTCCTGATGGCTGCGTGCGTATCGCTCGTGGTCGGGGTCAACCGCGATCGACAGGGTGCGTTCGGGCACGCCTGGCCACGTGCGACCAAACCGCACGTCGGTCATGGCCAATGCGGCGATGGCCTCGTTGCGCAACTCAAACCGCAGTTCTTCGGACGGATTCAATCGCATCGCGCGTCCTAGTTCATCCAGGCATCGCGCCTTGCGGCCGGTCTCGCCGCTGTGGCGCAGTCGGGCCGCCTCGGCAAGATGCCTCCGCGCGGTCGCCTCGCGCTCGGCGGACACGGCCCGCGTCGTCGCCTCGCGAGCGGCCGATTCCGCAACGATCGCTCGATCTCGCTCGCCGCGCACCAGGTGCAGCACGACGCCCGCACCGCCTAGTCCCACCACCAACGTCGCCACCGCCGCCGTCAGCCAGGCGATCGCCGGATTCCGTCGCGACCACCGCCACAACTGCTCGACCGCGCCCACGGGCCGCGCTCGAATCGGCCGATCGCGCAAGAACTGACGCAGATCGTCGGCCATTTCCGCGGGCGTTTGGTAGCGGTCTGGCGGTTCCTTGGCGATCGCCTTGAGCACGATCGTTTCCAGGTCACTCGGTATCCGCACATCGATCGACCGCGGCCGCGCCGGTTCCGAGTGCAGGATGAGGTCGATCAGCTTCGGCCGTTCCTCCGCCTCGAATGCCGGCTGCAGGGTGAGCAGTTCATACAGGACGAGGCCGAGTCCATAGACGTCGCTGCGCCCGTCGGTCCGGCCGGAAAAACGCTCGGGGGCCATGTAGCGCAGCGTGCCGACGATATCGCCGCTTCGGGTCAGGTCTTCGGCGCCGGTCGACTTGGCGAGGCCGAAGTCGGTGAGCCAGATGTCGCCCTGGATGTCGACGAGCAAGTTGGACGGCTTCACGTCGCGGTGCAGCATGCCCTCGCCATGCGCGTGCGCGAGCGCCTCGGCGGCCTGTACGCCCAAGCTCGCCACGGCGATGAAGTAGGGGTCGCCGCGCGATTCGCTCCACGTCGACTGCCCGACCAGTGTGACGGATGTGGTGCTGCCGTCGTGAGCCGTGGGGTAGGCTTCCAGCCTGCCAATGTCGACCAAGGAACTGGTTGGCAGGCTGGAAGCCCGCCCCACGGCCAGTTCTTTGGGAGGCGTTCGCGTGCCGCCCGCGGCGTCGGGCAGTGCAACAGAATCAGGCGTGTCGGCGGCCTCGTTTGACACGGCGAGCCGAACCGGCTCACTGACGTTCTGGCTCGGCTCGGCGCTGGGCGGCCGGGCGAACCGGCCGGACGCCAGATTGGCCGCAACCTGCGATACGGGCTGCAAGTCCTTTGGTGCGTGAATGTCGTCGTCGCGCGGCCCGCGGCGCAGGCGGCGTAGCTCATCGAGAACCGCCGCGACGCTCTGGCCATGAATGAACTACAAACGACTCGGCCACTTGGTCGAACGGGTCTCGCTTCGCTCCGTCGCTGGTCATAGGGATGATTTTGGAACGGCTGCGGCGTGGTGAGCTTGCGGTGCAGTTGTATCAGCCTCTGGCCCACGATCAACCTCAGCCACAAGAACACCGACATTTTCGGCTGCTCAAGATAACCGGGAAGCTGGCGAGTCGCCTCGATATACGCCTCCTGAATCACGTCCGACGGGTCGATCCGTCCGTGCAGGCGCCGGTCGAGCCTCAGCGCGATCATCGACCGCAACCGATCGCGGTGCTCGGCCAGCGCGTCGTTCCACGCCGCCGCGCCGCCCGCCCGCAGCCGTTCCACCGCGGCGTCAGCCGTCTGTTTCGCCTCGTGGCCTGAGTTCATGCCCTTTAATATGCACGAGGGCGCGACTTGGCGACAACCTTGCCGCAGAATCGGCGTATTCTGTCGCGGCGGCGCCCGTCGCCCGCCCCAGACGCCGGCTTGCTTCACGCTCAGTGGAACCTTAGACTCGCGCGGGGATGAACGAACGGTCGGAGACGGAACGAGTGCAGATCAAGCTGAATGGGTCCGAGCGTGACGTGCCGGAACACACGACCGTGGCCATGCTGCTCGAGCACTTGAACCTGCGGGCGCAGCCTGTGGCTGTCGAGGTGAACCGGGAACTCGTCCCGCGCCCTCGCCACGAACAGCACGTTCTGGCCGTGAACGACGCCGTCGAGATCGTTACTCTGGTCGGCGGAGGTTAGTCGCCAATGGCAATCGCACCACAGTCCGACAGCCCGCTCGTGCTCGGCACGCATCGCTTCCAAAGTCGGCTCATCACCGGCACCGGAAAGTACTCGACCTTCGACGTGATGCGCGCCGCCATGGACGCAAGCGGCTGCGAGGTCGTCACGGTCGCCGTGCGTCGCGAACGACTGATCGACCGCGAGGGCCGCAACCTGCTCGAGTACATCGACCTGCGCCGGTACACCATCCTGCCGAACACGGCGGGTTGCTACAGCGCCGACGATGCGATTCGCCACGCCCGACTCGGTCGCGAAATCCTCACGAACATGAACAACCCCGGCGCCGATTGGGTCAAGCTCGAAGTGCTGGGCGATCCGAAGACGCTCTTGCCCGACCCGATCGCCACGCTCGAGGCGACCGAGAAACTGGTTGGCGAGGGATTCCAGGTGCTGTGCTACACCTCCGACGATCCGATCATGGCGCGGCGCATCAAGGCGGCCGGGGCGACTAGCGTGATGCCCGCCGGAAGCCCGATCGGTTCGGGCCAGGGCGTGCTCAACCCGAACAGCATCCGCATCATCCTCGAGTATCTCAAGGGCGACGACCCGAACTATCCGGTCATCATCGACGCGGGCGTGGGCACGGCCAGCGACGTGACGATTGCGATGGAACTTGGCTGCGACGGCGTGCTCTTGAACACCGGCATCGCCGGCGCGAAGGACGCCGTGCGCATGGCCCACGCGATGCGCCACGCCTGCGAGGCCGGCCGGCTGGCCTATCTCGCCGGCCGCATCCCACGCAAGCTCTACGCCACCGCGTCCAGCCCGACCGACGGGCTGATTTCCGAAACGCGCCGATGACCGCTCCAGAAAGGCGAAACAAGTGGGTGTGACTTTTGTGAATGTTGTGATCAAGAAATCGCCACACGCCCGGCGCGAGGAGACGGTCGAGTGCCTCGTGGACTCTGGAGCGCATTACTCGGCCATTCCCCGCATGATCTTGACGAAGCTCGGCATCCGACCGACCGGCAAACGATCGTTCATTCTGGCGGATGGTTCCAAGATTGAGCGTGACACGGCCGCGGCCCACTTCGAGTTTCAAGGACGGACCGCGCCCTCGACGGTTATTTGCGGTGAAGAGGGCGACGCAACGCTGCTTGGAGTGGTGACGCTGGAAGAGCTGGGACTAATGCTCGACCCGCTCAAGAGAGAGCTTCGGCAACTCCCGGCGCTTCTCATCTAATGGACCCACACAACGTCAAGCAGGTGCTCGGTTCCGACGGCCTGATCGCTCGCCGACTGAACGCCTACGAGCAGCGCCCGCAGCAGCTTGAAATGGCCGAAGCGGTCGCGCAGGCCATCGAAGCGCCGCAGCACCTCATGGTCGAAGCCGGCACGGGCGTCGGGAAGAGCTTCGCGTACCTCGTGCCGGCCATCCTCGCCGCCACGGCCGACGCCGACGACGACAAGGCCAAGAAGAAGAAAGTCGTCATCTCGACGCACACGATCAGCCTGCAGGAACAACTGATCGAAAAGGACATCCCGTTCCTCCGCGCCGTGATGCCCGACGAGTTCTCGGCCGTGCTGGTCAAGGGACGATCGAACTACATCAGCCTGCGCCGCCTGGCAGCCGCTCGCGACCGGGCCGCCCACACGTTCTTCCAGAACGAAGAGTTCGATCAACTCAAGAAGATCGCCGCCTGGGCAGGCTCGACCGATGACGGCAGCATGAGCGACCTCGCGTTCAAGGCCCTGCCCCAGGTCTGGGACGAGGTCCGCAGCGAGACCGGCAACTGCCTGGGCCGCGACTGCCCGACCTACAACCAGTGCTTCTTCTTCAAGGCGCGTCGCCGCGTCCACAACGCCCAGATCCTCGTGGTCAACCACAGCCTGTTCTTCAGCGACCTCGCGCTACGGCGCGTCGGCGCCAGTCTGCTGCCCGACTACGACGTCGTCGTGTTCGACGAGGCACACACGCTCGAAGCCGTCGCCGCCGAGCACATGGGCATTGAGCTGGCGAACACGCAGATCGACTACCTGCTCAACAAGCTGTACAACTCGCGCACCAATCGCGGCCTGCTCGTCCACCACCGCGCGAAGCAGGCCGAAGATCAGGTGCAGGCCGCGCGGTTCGCGGCCGACGACTTCTTCGAATCGCTCGCGCGCTGGCAAGAGACGCAAGGCCGCCCGAACGGCCGCGTCCGCCAGACGCCGCCCGTCGAGAACCGGCTTTACGACGAGCTGCGCAAGCTCGCCCGCGCGATCGACGAATGCGCCGACAATGTCGATCGAGACGAGCAGCGGCAGGAGCTGGTCGCCGCCGCCGAACGGTGCGAGGGACACGCCGCGTCGCTCGCCGAGTGGATGCGGCAGGGCACGCCGGGAAATGTCTATTGGAACGAGATCTCGACCGGCCGCCGCCGGCGCATCACGCTCGCCGCCGCCCCGATCGACGTCGGACCCGCGCTGCGCGACATGCTCTACTCGAAGGTGCCGACGTGCATCATGACCAGCGCGACGTTCGCCGTCGGCCGCCAGGCGTCGTTCGACTTCTTCAAGCGACGGCTCGGCCTCACCGAATGCCGCACGCTGCGACTGGGTAGCCCGTTCAACTACCGCGAGCAGGCCAAGATCCACATCGCCGCCCGCATGCCCGACCCCAGCAGCCAGACCGCCGCGTTCGAGGCCCGCGCGGCCGACGCGATTCGCCACTACATCGAACTCACCCGCGGCGGCGCGTTCGTCCTGTTCACAAGCTACCGCCTGATGAAGGACGTCGCCGCTCGGCTGAACGGCTGGTTCACGGCCCGAAACATGCCCTTTTTCAGTCAGGCCGACGGCACGCCGCGCACCAAGATGCTCGAACTATTCCGCCAGCAACCCGACTCGGTGCTGTTCGGCACCGACAGTTTCTGGCAAGGCGTCGATGTCCCGGGCGACGCGCTGCGCAACGTGATCATCACCAAGCTGCCGTTCAGCGTCCCCGACCACCCGCTGCTCGAGGCCCGGCTCGAGGCCATTCGCGAGGCGGGCGGCAATCCGTTCAACGACTACCAGTTGCCCGAGGCGGTCATCAAGCTCAAGCAAGGTTTCGGCCGCCTCATCCGCACGCGCAGCGACACCGGCATCGTCGCCATCCTCGACCCGCGCGTCCTGACCAAACACTACGGCCGCCTGTTCCTCGACTCGCTGCCCGATTGCCAGCGCATCATTGGAATCGAGGCCACCGATGAAATCGCAGACGCACCCCCGGACACCTTCCTATGAAATCGGCCACGCCATCTCGCCGGACCGCCGCACTGAAACCGACGGCCGTGAACGCCATCCTGGTCGAGGTCCGCGCGCGGCAGGCGGCGGGCAAGCCGATCGTGTCGCTGATGCGCGGCGAGCCGGATTTCGCGACTCCAGCACATATCGTCGATGCGGCCTGTCGCGCGCTGCGCGATGGCCGCACCGGTTATCCCAACAACCAAGGTGAGCCGGCGCTGCGCGACGCCGTGGCGGCGAAGCTTAGCCGCGAGAACGGTCTGAGATACTCCGCAGGCGACGAAATCCTGATCACCACCGGCGCCACGTTCGGCATCTACGCCGCGCTCGCCGCCGTGCTTGATCCGGGCGACGAAATACTGGTACCCGACCCGATCTACGATGCCTATCAATCGGTCATCGCCCTCGTGGGCGGCGTCGCCAAGCCGGTCGCCGCCTCGATCGCCGCCGGTCGATTCGCGCTCGCCGCTGACGCGCTGGCCGCCGCGTGCGGGCCGCGCACCCGCGCCGTCTTACTCAACACGCCGTGGAATCCGACCGGCACGGTGTTGCGACGCGACGAACTTCAGCCGATCGTCGAACTCGCCGTCGCCCGCGACCTCGTCATCATCAGCGACGAAATCTACGAGGCGATTGTCTACGACGCACACCGCCACATCTCGCCCGCTGCTGTCTCGCCCGCGGCGCGCGAGCGCACGATCATCGTGAACAGTTTTTCCAAGACCTACGCCATGACCGGCTGGCGGCTGGGCTACTGTGCCGGGCCGGCCGCGCTCGTTCGCGCGATGTACCTGGTGCTTCAGCAGTCGAGCCGCGGCCCGGCCGCGTTCGTGCAAGATGCCGGCGTCGCCGCGCTGGCAGGCCCGCAAGATTGCGTAGCCGCCATGCGAGCCGAGTATGCCGCCCGGCGAGACCGCGTCTGCAGTTCACTCGCCGCAGTTCCCGACTTGCGCGTGCTCGCGCCCGAAGGCGGGTTCTTCGCGCTGCTCGACGTGCGCTCGCGCGGCGACTCCGACGCGATTCGTCGCCGACTGCTGAACGAGTTCGGGGTCGTTGTCGTGCACGGCGCGGCCTACGGACCGGCCGGCGAAGGCACACTGCGCGTTTCGTTCGCGGGCGGCGGCGACAACCTGGCGCGCGGCCTGAATCTCCTGCGCGAAGCCTTCGAGCAGGTACACCCGTGATCGAGTCGCCGAACCAACTGGATGCCGACCGATCCGTCGCGCCGCGCGATGACGTGAGTCGCGGGGGCGACTTGGAACCGGCGCTGCGCACCGCGATCGACGGCGAGGTGCGGTTCGACCGCATCTCGCGGGCGATCTACTCCACCGACGCGAGCGTCTATCAGATCATGCCGCTCGGCGTCGTGATCCCACGGTCGCGCGACGACGTGTTCCACACGGTCAAGCTCTGCGGCGAGCGCGGCGTCTCGATCACCCCGCGCGGCGGCGGCACCTCGCAGGCCGGCCAGGCCGTCGGGGCGGGAGTGCAGCTTGATTTCTCGAAGTATCTCAATCGCGTTCTTGTGCTGAACCCCGGCGAACAGTGGGTGCGCGTCGAGCCGGGCATCGTGCTCGACGACCTAAACGCGGCCCTGAAACCGTACGGCCTCTGGCTGCCGCTCGACATCTCCACCTCCGACCGTGCCACAGTCGGCGGCATGATTGCCAACAACTCGTCGGGCACTCGCTCGGTCGTCTACGGCAAGACGCTGGACTACGTCGAGGAGCTGACCGTCGTGCTCGCCGACGGCAGCGTGGTCGAGATGCGGCCGCTCGACGAGTCGGACGTGGCCGCGAAGTGTGCGCAGCCGAATCGCGAGGGCGACTGCTACCGAACCGTGCGGCGCCTGGCCGGCGAACACGCGGCCGAAGTCGAGCGTCGCTACCCCAAGATTCTGCGGCGAGTCGGCGGCTACAACTTGGACGAGTTCGTCCTACGTCGCGTGCCGGCCGACGGGCCTGCGGGACCCGCAGCCTGGCCCATCGCCCAACCGTTCAACGGCTCACCCGTTCAACGGTTCAACCTCGCCCGCCTGATCGTCGGCTCCGAGGGGACACTCGCGGTCGTGCTCGACGCCAAGCTGCGGCTCGCGCCCTTGCCGCCCCAGCGAGCGATCGCGGTGGTGCATTTCAACGACCTGCTCGAGGCGCTCGCTGCCACGCCATTCATCCTGCAACACCGGCCGTCGGCCGTCGAGGTGGTCGACCGGTTCATTCTCGACACGACGCGCGGTCGGACCGAATTCGAGCCGCTGCGCGATTTCATCGTCGGCGACCCGGCCGCCGTGCTAATTGTCGAGTTCTTCGCGAACGGCGATGAGTCGCTGAGCGACCGGTTGACCCGTCTGGAGTGCGATCTTCGCGAGCGGTCGCTGGGCTACCATTCTCACCGCGCGACCGAGCCGGCCGCGCAAGCGAAGATCTGGAGACTGCGTCGCGCCGCGCTCGGCCTGTCCATGTCCGAGCGAGGCGACGCGAAGGCAGTCTCGTTTGTCGAGGACACTGCGGTCAGCCCCGATCGGCTGCGCGACTACATCGCGCGGTTTCAACAAGTCCTCGCCGCGAACGGCACGCAAGCCGGGTACTACGCCCACGCGTCGGTCGGCCTGTTGCACGTGCGCCCGGTGGTGAACCTCAAGTCGGTCGAGGGCGTCGAGAAGTTCGAGCGGATCGCCGCCGCGATCGCCGACTTGGTTCTGGAGTTCGGCGGGGCGCTGTCGGGCGAGCACGGCGACGGGCTGGCGCGCAGTCCGTTCCAAGCGAAGATGTTCGGCCCGGTGCTGTACGAAGCGTTCTGCGAGATCAAACGTGCGTTCGATCCGGCCGGCATTCTGAATCCGGGCAAGATTGTGGCGGCCGCGCCGCTGACCGCGCAGCTCCGATTCGGGTCGGCGTACGAGACGCGCGAGTTGCCGACGACGCTGGACTTCAGCGACTTCGGCGGCATCGCCCGCGCTGCCGAGCAGTGCGGCGGAATCGGCGAGTGTCGCAAGACGGCGGCCGGCACGATGTGCCCGTCGTACATGGCCACGCGCGACGAAGTCGATTCGACACGGGGCCGGGCCGGTGCGCTGCGCCTGGCGATCAGCGGCCAACTCGGGTCCGCCGGCCTCGCCGATCGTGAGTTGCACCGCGTAATGGAACTGTGCCTCGAGTGCAAGGCGTGCAAGAGCGAATGTCCCACGGGTGTCGACATGGCCCGGCTCAAGAGCGAGTTCCTGCACCATTTTCACGCGGCGCACGGAGTCCCGCTGCGATCGCGACTGCTCGCTCACGTGGACCGCGCGGCCCGCTGGGGCTGCCGGCTGGCGCCGGCGTCGAACTGGCTGCTCGGCAGCCGACCCGCCCGCTGGCTTGCCGAGCACCTCATCGGCATAGACCGTCGCCGCGAGCCGCCGCTGTTCGCGCGGGAGACATTCGAGGCGTGGTGGCGGCGTCGGCGCACCTCGACGCCGGCCGAGAATCGAGCGGTCGACGACCTGGAAGCCACCGTGATTCTGTATCCCGACACGTTCAGCAACTTCTTCGAGCCGCCCGTCGCGATTGCGGCGGTGGAGTTGATGGAGGCGATCGGCGAGCGCGTCGCGATACCGCCGCGTGTCTGTTGCGGGCGGCCGCTCATTTCAAAGGGCCTGCTGACCGAAGCCCGCGCGGCAGCCGAGGCGACCGTGCGTGCGCTCATCGAGCCGGCGCGGCGCGGACTGCCCATCGTGTTTGTCGAGCCAAGCTGCTACTCCGCCGTGCGCGACGATCATCCGCACCTGCTGCGCGGTGAGATGGAGTCGCAGTCGCGCAGCGTGGCGAATGCCTGCATGCTGTTCGACGAGTGGGCGGCGGCGCGGCTGACCGCGGCGGGCGCTGCGGCGCCGCACAATCGTCGGTCAGGCCCGCCCCAGGTCCTGCTCCACACGCATTGCCATCACCGATCGCTGGTCGGAACCGAGGCGGCGTTGCGGGCCCTGTCGGCGTTGGGCGCAGCGGTCGTCGACCTCGATGCCGGCTGCTGCGGCATGGCCGGTTCGTTCGGCTACGAACGGGAACACTACGACGTTTCGCGGGCGGTGGGCGAGCGACGCCTGTTCCCCGCCGTACGCGACAGGGCGGCCCAGAGCGTCGTGGTGGCGGCCGGGTTCTCGTGCCGCCATCAAATCGCACACTTCGCCGGCGCCGACGCGGTGCACCCGGCTGTGTTGCTGCGCACGACGCTGCTGCCGATCGGAGACGATCAATGAACCTTGCGTGGATATCTCTGGCGGCGCTGTTCATCACGATCGTGGTGAGCTGCACAACCACGGTGAATGCCGGACTGCTGGCAGCCGTGCTCGCGTGGCTCATCGGCGTCTACATCGCGCCGCTGTACGGGCAGACCATCGGGTTCGAGGTTGTGGCGGCCGGCTTTCCGAGCAGACTATTCCTGACGCTGCTCGGCGTGACGCTGCTGTTTTCGTGCGCTCAGGTGAACGGCACGCTGGACAAGGTAACGCGCATGGCGATGCGGAGTTGTCGCGGCAACGTCGGGCTGATGCCGGTGCTGTTCTTTGGTCTTGCACTGGCGATCGCGTCGGTCGGGGCGGGCAACATTGCGGCGGCGGCGCTGGTAGGTCCGATGGCGATGGCCGTGGCTGGCCGGGCGGGCATTCCGGCGTTTCTCATGACGATCATGGTCGCCCACGGCGCCGTGGCCGGCGCACTGTCGCCGATCGCGCCGACCGGGTTGATAGCCGGCGACATCATGAGGCGGATCGGGCTTGGCGGGCATGAGCGCGAGACGTTTGTGAATAACCTGCTGGCGAACCTGGCCGCCGCCATCGCCGGCTACGTGCTGTTGGGCGGCTTGCGGCTGTTCGCGCGGCGCTACGACGAGACACCCACGACGGTTCCACACGATTCGCCAACGACCGAGACCGCATCCCATCATTCTTCCGAGGAGATGGCAGTGGGGCGCGTTAGCAACGTGCCGACCGGTTCGTCAACGACATTGGCACGTTCGGAAACGTGCCCCTCGAGCCACGAGGCGGACAGACGGTGGGAGTTCCGCCACGCGGCCACGTTGGGCGTCATCGCCGCGCTGGTGATCGGGGCAGTGTTCTTCGGGGTCGAGGTCGGCGTCGCGGCTCTGGCGGGCGCCGTGCTGCTCACCGCACTGCGGCTCGCCGACGAACAGCAGGCGGTGCGCGGGATGCCCTGGAGCGTGCTGATCATGGTGTGCGGTGTGACGGTGCTCACGGCGTTGCTCGAAAGGACCGGCGGCATCGACTTGTTCAGCAGTCTGATCGCGCGGCTCTCGTCTCAGCGGTCGGTTACGGGCGTGGTCGCACTGGCGACGGGTCTCGTGTCGGTGTACAGCAGCACGTCGGGCGTCGTGCTGCCGGCGTTCCTGCCCGCGGTGCCCGACCTGGTGGACAAGTTAGGCGGCGGCGACCCGCTGGCCATCGCGTCGTCGATCAACGTCGGCGGCCACCTGGTCGATGTGTCGCCGCTATCGACGATCGGTGCATTGTGCGTCGCCAGTGCGCCGGCAACCGAAGACCGCCGCCGGCTATTCAACCGAGTACTCGCCTGGGGCCTGGCGATGTCGCTGGTGGGCGCGGTGATCTGCTACGTTTTCTTCGGACTGGTGTGACTGCGCATCGCTGCGCGTAACCAGCGGGGGATTGACAAGCCAAGTCGTTTGACACACATTAAGAATCCGAACGACTTTGCCGAAGTGGCGAAATGGCAGACGCGCTGGATTCAAAATCCAGTTCCCTTAACGGGAGTGAGGGTTCGACTCCCTCCTTCGGCACTGCGATGTCCAATGGGCGGGATCGCCCAAGGTCCTGCAACGAAGATTCACCGGTACGCGAGTTCGCGCACACTGCGGCTCGACGCCCGTTGGAACCACGAAGACGGACTACGGCGTCTTGGTTGCCACGCCGCACCGTTCGGTAGGTCGTCGCCCGTGCGGCTGTGTGCTCACTATACCGCACGCGGCAGGTTTGACTCGTTTAACGCGGAGCCGCAGGTGACCGCAGATGCACAATCCCAGCCATGTTCTGCCGGCGCCTTCGGCTGGGCGTCAAACGAAAACGTCTCATTGATGGCCGCGTGCGGTGTATTGCACCACCAAGTCAGGCGTTCAAGGAGCGAACTGTGACCGTTGCGATCGTCGGTGCGGCAGGCCAATTGGGACAGGCTCTCTGCCGGTTGCTCGGCGGACGGGCCATGCCGCTCACGCATCGCGACATTGAGTTGACCGACCCGGCGAGCATCGAGGCGGCAGTGGCGCCGGTTTCTGCAAGCGTCGTGATCAATGCCGCCGCGTTCAATCTCGTCGACGACGCCGAGGCGCGGCCGGCCGAGGCGTTCGCCGTCAACGCCCTGGGCGTGCGCGAACTCAGCCTGGTCTGCCGCAAGCTTGGTTGTGCGCTGGTTCACTTCAGCACCGACTATGTCTTCGGCTTGGACGACGAGCGCGTAGAACCCTACGCGGAAATCGACTGCCCGGGACCGATCGGCGTCTATGCTCAAAGCAAACTGGCGGGCGAGTACTTCGTGCGGTCAATATGCCCGCGGCACTTCGTCTTGCGCACCTGTGGGCTTTACGGACATCGCGGGTCGGGCGGCAAGGGGGGGAACTTCGTGGAGACGATGCTCCGACTTGCCGGCGAGCGCCGTCAGGTGCGAGTGGTCCGCGATCAGACGTGTACGCCGACCTTTACAGAAGATCTCGCCGCGGCCACAGTGCAACTAATCGGCACCAACCGTTTCGGCCTCTATCACTGGACGAACAGCGGCAGTTGTTCGTGGTACGCGTTTGCTTGCGAGATATTTCGGCGGTCGGGCGTCGAGGTCGAATGCGTGCCGATCACGACCGCCGAGTTCGGCGCCCGGGCGCGGCGACCCAGCTACAGCGTGCTTTCGACGGAGAAATGGGTGCAACTGGGACTCGCGCGGCCGCGCCCGTGGCAAGATGCGTTGCAGGATTATCTCGACGGTCGCGCGGCAGCCAGGAGCGATGTGCGATGAGTTTTCAAGCGGACAAGCCGTCGTCGCAACCAGCAGCCACTGCTTCCTTCGTCGGACTGGCTGCGGCCGAGTGCATCGCTGCATTCGGGAATATTGGTGTCGCAGCCCTGGTCGGCCAGCGTTTCGAGTTGACCGTTTGGATGATCGTGCCGTGCCTGGTGGTGTACCTCTGCGCGGCGTTGCAGGCGGCCCAGTGGGCGTCGCTGTGGGGCAAGCGAGCCGTGATGGTTTCGGCACGGGCGGGCCAGGCGACTGCGATCTTGATGGCCGGCTTGTTGCTGTCGGATCCGACGGGCCTGAGTCCCGGGCCGACCGCCGACTGGGACCCGGCGTTGCTGCTTGCCTTGTTGTCCGCCGCGGCGGGGTTCGTCGCATCGACCAGACACGCGATCGTTAAAGAGATGTTCGACGAGGGCCAGATTTCGCGCGTGGCGGGGGTTCTCGACGCGGCCATGTTTCTCGGCGCGGTGATCGGGTTGTTTGCCGGCCTCATCTTGCACGACGAAGCGGCCGGGCGCCTGGACGTCGTGTTCGCCTTGATGGCGGGCGTGACGTCGCTGGCGATCCCAATCTCGCTGCTCGGCGACTCGGACCGCTTCACCGCCGCAGCGCCGTCCGCGACGAACGGGAGCGTGCGGCTCGTGATTGGCGAGATCGCCCGACTTCTTTCAGTCCGTTCCTTTGTGCTCTCGGTGCTGGGCGCGGCGTGCTTCTGGCTCTTGGCCGCGGCGGTGTTCGTGGGCCTCACAGGCATTTCGGTAGAAGCGGCCGGCCTGGCCGGTGTGTGGAGCTGCCAGATCGTGCTGGGGCTGTTGCTCGGCAGCGTGCTTGCGGCCTATCTTTCGGCGGCCAACGTAGAACTCGGTCTCGTGCCGCTGGGCGCCGTCGGGTTGGCGGCCAGTTCGTTCGGTCTGTGCCTGACGGCGTCATCGGCCCAGTCGTTCGGCTTCGCACTGTGGCTGGTGTTGTTTGGGCTGAGCGGAGGTTTGTTTTGCGTGCCGCTGGTCGCGATGCTGCAGTGGAAGAGTTCGCGCGACGCGGTCGGCGCGACCATGGCGATCGCGAGCGTCCTGAACGTCGTCGTCGCGCTGCTCACGTGGCAGGGCGTGGGTCGGTTGGTCTCGGGTGGAGTGCTGACGCCGTCGCTGGTTTTCCTGGCGTGTGGCGTGTTGACGCTCTTAGTGACGACGTATGTCTGTTGGCTGCTGCCGGAGTTCTTGTTCCGGTTCTTGTTCTGGTCGATGACGCACACGTTCTACCGGCTGCGCGTGCTCGGTCGCGAGCATGTTCCCGCGGTCGGGCCGGGTCTGTTGATCTGCAACCACGTTTCGTACGCCGACGGATTCTTCCTGGTCGCGTCGCACCATCGACTGATCCGTTTTGTGATTTGGGGCGGCATCGCGAACCGTCCGCACCTGCGTTGGCTCGCTCGAGTCATGGGGGTGATTCCGATCGCGGCGACCGACGGTCCGCGCGCGCTGGCGGCGTCGTTGCGTGCAGCGCGCGACGCGCTGCGCGGCGGCGAACTGGTGTGCGTCTTCGCCGAGGGGCAGATTTCGCGCACCGGCAACATGCTCAAGTTCAAGCGCGGTTTCGAGAAGGTCGTGCAGGGCACCGACGCCCCGATCATCCCGACGTTTCTCGATTCCGTGTGGGGGTCGATCTTCAGCCATCAGGGCGGGCGGTTCTTTTGGAAGTGGCCGCGGCGCATTCCGTATCCGGTCACCGTGAGCTTCGGCAAGCCGCTGCCCGCGACGACCGAGGCGTTCCATGTGCGTCAGGCGGTTCAGGAACTCGGCGCCGACAGCATCCGCGAGCGCAAACACCTGCAGCGGCCGGTACACGCCGAGTTCGTTCGTCAGGCGGCGCGACATCCCTTTCGATTCTGCATCGCCGACAGCCGCGGCGCCGAGCTCACCTACGGCCGCGCGCTGGCCGGCGTCGTCGCCCTGTCGCGAGTGTTTGGTCGGCGGCTGGCCAAGGAGAGAATGGTATGCGTGTTGCTGCCCCCGTCGGTCGGCGGCACGCTGGTGAACCTCGGCCTGTTGGCGGCGGGCAAGGTGCCGGTCAACCTGAACTACACGGCGTCGACCGAGACGGTGGCGTCGTGCGTTCGGCAGTGCGAGATCAAGACCATCATCAGCTCGCCCGAAGTGCTCAAGCGAGTGAAGCTGACGTTGCCGTTCGAGGTGACGGCGATCGAGGAGTTGCGGCGCGACGTTGGGCGCGCCGACAAGCTGGTGGCGATGCTGGCCGGGTTCGTGCTGCCGGGCTGGTTCACGCAGTGCTGCGTGCTGCGCGGCGGACGTGCGGCGATGGACGATCTGGTCACCATCATCTTCTCGAGCGGCAGCACGGGCGAGCCGAAGGGCGTGATGCTCTCGCACCACAACGTCGTCTCGAACACCGAGGCGGTGATCCAGGTGATCGACCCGACCGTGGCCGATCGCGTGGTAGGCGTCTTGCCGCTGTTCCACTCGTTCGGGTTCCTGGCGAACCTGTGCGTGCCGTTCATGGCCGGCTGCGGGGCGGTGTTTCACAACAACCCGCTCGACAGCAAAGAGGTCGGCGACCTGACCGAGCGGTACGGCGGCACGATCTTTTTGGCGACGCCTACGTTTCTGCGCGCCTACACGCGCAAGGTGCCGCCGGAACAGTTTAAGACGATTCGCCGCCTGCTCACAGGGGCCGAGAAGCTGCCGCGCGAAGTGGCCGACGCGTTCCGCGAAAAGTTCGGCGTCGACGCGATGGAAGGATACGGCTGCACCGAACTGTCGCCGGTCGTCGCGGTGAACGTGCCCAATTTTGAAGTCGCGGACGGGGTCCAGATCGGCAACAAGCCCGGCACGGTCGGACACCCGATCCCCGGCGTGGCCGTGAAGATTGTCGACCCCGACACGAGGGCCGATTTGCCGCTGGGCGCCGACGGCCTGTTGCTCGTGAAGGGGCCGAACGTCATGCAGGGCTATTGGCGGCGGCCCGACCTGTCGGCCGAGGCGTTGCGCGACGGGTGGTACGTTACCGGCGACATCGCACACCTGGACGAAGACGGATTTATCACGATCACCGATCGCCTTTCGCGATTCTCCAAGATCGGCGGCGAGATGGTGCCGCACATTCGCGTCGAAGAAGCGATTCGCAGCATGCTGAACACCGACGACCAGACGGCCGTCGTGCTCGGCGCGCCGGACCCCACGCGCGGTGAACGACTGATCGTATTGCACACGCCGCTGCCGATTCCCGTGGAGGCGCTGTGGAAGCGGCTGAACGAATCGGGCCTACCGAAGCTCTGGGTCCCTTCGCGCGACGCCTTCCATCAGGTCGCCGAGTTCGCCTACCTCGGTTCCGGCAAGCTCGACATGCGCCGCATCAAGGACTTGGCCCGCGAGTTCGCATGATCACACCGGTGCGACTCGCGTTCGTGATAGTCCGATGCTCAACGCCTGACGGCATCGAACATGAACGCATTCTCCTGATTTGACCCAACTCAAATAGCGGCGGTAGGATTCGAACCTACGACCCGCGGCTTATGAATCCGCTGCTCTAACCAACTGAGCTACGCCGCCAGTGCTCTCGTGGCAATCGTACAAAAACACATTGCGCTGGCAAGACCGGAAGCGAAGGCGCGACGGCCCCATCACGTTCGGGAAGCAATCTGTCACGCCAGGATGCCATGCACAACCTGCGGCTCCGCCACGCCGGTCAGCCGCTCCTTGAGACCATTGCGCTCGTAGAAAAGTTCATCGTGGTTGAGACCCAAGAGATGCAGGATCGTCGCGTGCCAGTCGGCGACGCTGACTCGGTTCTCGACCGCGGCGAAACCAAGCTCGTCGGTCGCGCCCCAGGTCGTGCCCCCCTTGACTCCCGCGCCCGCCAGCCAGGTGCAGACCGCGTTCTTGTTGTGGTCGCGACCCGCCTTGGCCTCGTTCTTGTCGGCGGGAAGTTGCGCGAGCGGAAGCCGGCCCATCTCGCCGCCCCAAACAACGAGCACACTGCCGAACAAGCCGCGTTGTTTCAAATCTTGCAGCAGTCCGGCGATCGGCAAGTCGGTTCGCTCGCATGCCGCCCGCAGCGAGGCGCCGATCTCGTTGTGGTTGTCCCAAATCTGGTGGTCGATGAAGAGCTGCACGAATCGCACGCCGCGTTCCACCAGGCGCCGCGCGATCAGGCAGCGGCGGCCGTACGAATCGGTCTTCTCTTGGCCGATGCCGTACATCGCCAGCGTCGCCGGCGATTCGTGCGACAGGTCGAGTGCGTCGCTCGCGGCAAGCTGCATGCGAGCCGCAAGTTCGTAACTGGCGATGCGGGCGTCGAGCATGGGCTGACCCGGCCGGTTCGACCGATGAATCCGGTCGAGGGCCGACACCAGTTCACGCTCGAGCAGGGTGACTTCGTCCGGCTCGGTGAAATCGCGCTTCAGGTTGAACACCGGCAAGCCGGTCGAGCGGAACCGCGTACCCTGATAGACCGGCGGCAGGAACCCGGCCTGCCAGTTCTGCGTCCGGTTGATCGGCAGGCCCTTGGGATCATCGAGCACCACGTAGGCGGGTAGGTTCTGGTTCTCGCTGCCCAGGCCGTACGTGACCCACGCGCCAAGCGACGGCAGCCCGGGCAGCGTTCGGCCGCTGTGTACTTGGAACAGGGACAACTCGTGCGTGAGGTTCTCGGTGTACATCGATCGCACGAGCGCGACGTCGTCGACACACCGCGCCAAGTGCGGCATCGCGTCCGACACCCACATGCCGCACTCGCCGTGTTGAGCGAACTTGAATGGGCTGCGCAACAGCGCTCCGGCCGCGTCGGGGAACTCGACTTCGCCGGCGATCTTGTCAAAATATGCCTCGCCGTGGCGGCGCTCGAGCTGCGGCTTGGGGTCGAACAAGTCCATCTGGCTCGGCCCGCCGTTCATGAAAAGGTGAATCACCGCGCGCGCCTTGGGTTCGCAGTGCGGCTGCTTCGGCGTGAGGTCGAATGCGCGACGCCGATCGCCCGCGCCCTCAGTCGGACCGCCGAACAGATCGCGTTCGAGCAGCGCGGCCAGTGCCGCGCCGTAAAGTCCGCTCCCGACACGGTGAAAGAAGCTGCGGCGTGACGGACGCGAAGCCTGTTCTTTACGCGCGTGGTTCGACATCGTTACGCCCCGCGTCGCTTCGCAATAAACCGGCGGATTTCCGGAACGAGTTCAGTCGGGACGAGCATGACGGATGTTCCTTCGATCTTCATCGCCGCTTCATCTTCGGCAAGCGCCTCGTCCTCAGTCTGGTTTTCGTACTGCTCAATTACCCTTCGCACTCGCGCCTCGTCCCAACCGCGCGGAAGTCTCTGTTTGCTGGCTCTCGTTCCTTTGGACTTTTTCTTTTGGTTCTTCATCATCGGACTCAATCGATGTTGACAAACTCCGCCGAGTTCATGAGCGCGTGGCACAGGTTGCCGAGCGCCCGATTGGTGGATTGCTGAGCTATTGTCTTCTCATTGGCCGACTCCGGTCCAGCCTGGGCCGTCAAGTGCGCGGTCCACTCTTCAGCGAAGCGAGTCAGCGTGGCCGCCGCCAGCGTGTGTTCCTGGGGCACCGGCGGTCTGCCGATCGCAGTTCGATAGGCCAACTCGATGCGCCGGCTCGAGTCGGAACAGGGACCGGCCGCCGTCGCCACTCGGTCGGCCATCGCGGCGGCCAGGTCGTGAATCATGGCGTTGTTCATCAGATGCAGCGCCTGCGGAGCGACGGTCGAAACCGGCCGCTCGATGCAGTTCGGGTTCATCGGCGGCAGGTCGAAATCTTCGAGCAGTGTGGGAATCTCGGTGCGACGTTGCCGAACGTAGACCGTGCGTCGCCAGCCGGTCGCACGCGCAACGGCGGCGAACGTGCCGTCGGGGCGAGCCTCAACGGCATCGGCCGGTCCGAACGCCGTCGTGTCGAGTCGGCCGGAAACGGCGAGCAGCGCATCGCGAAGGCTCTCGGCGTCGAGCCGACGGAGCGGCATCCGCGACAACAAGCGATTGTCGGGGTCGAGCCGTTCGTGCTCGGCGGCGACTCGCGACGATTGACGATACGTGCTCGACGTCATGATCAGCCGGTGCATCGCCTTGATGCTCCAACCGCGCCGCACGAACTCGACGGCGAGCCAGTCGAGCAGTTCGGGATGGCTGGGGCGCTGGCCCGATTTGCCGAAGTTGTCGAGCGTCGTGACGATCGCCCGATCGAAGTGATGTTTCCAGATGCGATTGATCATCACGCGGGCGGTCAACGGATGATCGGGTCGAGTCAACCAACGGGCCAGCGCCAGGCGGCGGCCCGTCTTCTTCGCGCCCGGCCAAGGCGGTTCGGCGACGAGTTCGCTCGATCCGGCCAATACAGTCGGCACGCCCGGCTGGACGAACCGACCTGGCGTGAGGTAATTGCCGCGCCGCAGCACGTAGGTCGGCGACGGCTCGCCGCGATCCCAGAGCGCGTGGATCAGCGGCTCCGGCTGACGTTTGCCGTCGATTGCCTTGATCTTCTGTTCCGTCTCCTCGGCGAACTTCTTGAATTCGGGGTCGACCTTGCGCAGTTCCGACGCATCCACTCGCAGCACGGCTTCGAACTTCGCGGCGAGGTACTTCTGAATCTCGTTTCGTTTGTCGGCCGGCGTCGCGAGCATCTGCCGCAAGTCGTCGTGCAGCGGTTGCGGCAACTTGGCCAGCCGTTCCTCAACGTGCTTCTTGGTCAGCTCGCCCTCTTTCGCCGCCAGTGCCGATTTCAACGGTGCGATTTCGTCGCCGATCTGTTTTTCGAGCTGTTCCCACGCCGCTCGCTCGGCCGCGGTGACGTGCGGCAGCAGGCGGTTGCCGAACGGCCCGCGCCCCTCGCCCGTCGCCGGCCGCAGCCAATCGTGTTCGTCGAACGCCCCTTTCAAGATCGCCGCCAGCCGGTAGTAGTCTTGCTGCGGAATCGGTTCCATCTTGTGATCGTGGCACCGCGCACAGCGAATCGTCAGCCCCATCACGGCCGACGCAAGAATGTTGATCTCGTCGCCGATGATCTCGAGCCGGTCCGGAACGAAGTTCGTGATGTTCGCCGTAGTGCCGTCCGGTGCCATCCGTAGAAAGCCGGTCGCGACCAGGTTGTCGTAGACCTCGTCGGTCACCGGGCCATTCTCGTAGTCGGCGAGTTCGTCGCCCGCGATCTGTTCGAGCAGGAACCGATCGTACGGCTTGTCCGAATTGAGCGACCGGATCACATAGTCGCGGTACCGCCAGGCATGAGGGCGAATCGGATCGGCATGCTGCACGCCTTCCGAGTCGGCGTAGCCGGCGACGTCGAGCCAGTATCGACCCCAGCGTTCGCCGTAGTGCGGCGAGTCGAGCAGCCGATCGATCAGCTTTTCGTACGCAAGCGGATCGGCGTCGCCGACAAATTCCGCGACGGCGCTCGGATCGGGCGGCAGTCCGATCAGGTCGAAGTAGGCGCGGCGAATGAGCGTGACGCGGTCGGCCTCGGGAGCGAGCGAAAGTCCCGCCGCCTCGAGCTTGTCCACGACGAACGCATCCACCGGGTTTCGCACTCGGTCGGCGGCCCGGACCAGCGGCACGCTCGGATGCTGAGGCGGCCGAAACGACCAGAACTGCCGATCCTCGTCGGTGACTGGCGGCGCCTTGTCCGCTGCGGCGACACTCGTTCCACCGTCAGTTTCGGGCGCACCGAGTTCGATCCACTTTGCCAGTACGGCAACCTCCGGGGCCTCGATCACCTTGATGCTGGCCTCGACCAGTCGCCGCCGCGGCGGCATTTCGCCGGCGGCAATCTTCTTGAGCATCAGGCTCTCGCCCGGTTTGCCCGGCGCCAGTGCCGGTCCCGACTTGCCCCCCTTCAACATGCTCGCTCGCGACCGCAGATCGAGCCCCGCCTCCTGCCGCCGCAAACCGTGGCAGACCGTGCATCGCAGCAACATGATGGGGATCACGTCGTGTTCGGTGACCGACCGGTCGGGCGAACGAACCGCCGCAGCCTCTTGCAACGCCGCAATCAGATGAGCGGATCCTGGCGCCAGAGCGGTCAGTCCAACCGCTGCAGCGACGATCGCAAGTAGTCTGCCGGGCTTGTACATCTTTCGGTTGGTGAGCTTCAGTCTGGCATGTCGGGCGAACGAGGAACGCCAACGATTGTAGCAGCTTGATCGCCGCCACCCCATTTTTTTTGTTTCATCCCATCACCAACATGAGAATCACTACACCAACGACATAGACTGACCAAAGTAACAACGACCACATACCCATCCATTCCGGCCACCAGCCCTGAAGGGCCCACCATTTCGGGACACGGCGAGCTCCCAGGAAACAGCCGGGCAACAGACAGAACGAAAGAACAGGCTGGCTAAACCGGAACGCTTCGGCGTACGTGCCCGGGACGAGGCCACTTTGTGCCAAACGGCCCCAGACTTCGAGGATCGCGCCTAGCCACAGGCAGATACCTGAAGAAAACCACGCGAATGCACCAAGGCCCCAGCGGCGACGTCCCCTGAATCGAGCAACGAGCATCAACACGGTTCCCATCATCGTGCTCCCGCCAAGAACTGCCTGAGTGGCAAGTAGCCATAACCACCAAGATGTGATCGGCAAGTCGCGTAGGCTCGGGTGTTCGATCCTCAGCAAAAATAATCCGAGTGCTGCACCCGCGATGAGTACCATCGACTCGGCGATCGTGATTTGGTTCTTTGGTCGAAGCGAGTGCATTGCGACATCCTTCATGGGCTGCGAGTTGTGTCGGTGCAGGGGTTCGATCCGCCCGTGTGTTCGCGAGGCATTGTGCACGGGTGAGCAAAAAGAGGTCGGAACGGCCCGGCGACTCGCCCACAAACTACGCCTGATCATGCACTCGCCGGGTCCACTTCGCCACGTCTAGTCCGGGCTAGCCGGAGCGAGCAAACAAAACCTCTTGCGTTTCCGTATGAGTCTGCGCACCAATTGTGTTTCGCGCGTGCGTTGAACATGCCTTCGCAGTCGTGGATTGAGGCGCCGCACCCGTCGCCGTTTGCCGGCGGCGCGGCTGCGGTCGTCCGATAACTAGAATCCTCGGTTTGAGCGTGCTGTGCCATGATCCAAGTTGATCGGCTGGTCAAGTCGTTTGGCTCCATCGTCGCCGTCGACCGCATCTCGTTTGAGGTGTCGAAGGGCGAGATCGTCGGCTTCCTCGGCCCCAACGGGGCGGGCAAGACCACGACGATGCGCATCCTCACCTGCTTCATCCCGGCCACCAGCGGCCAGGCCAAGGTCGGCGGGTTCGACGTGATGACCGATTCGATCGAGGTGCGCCGCCGCATCGGCTACCTGCCCGAAAGCGTGCCGCTCTACGGCGAGATGCGCGTGAATGAGTATCTGAACTACCGCGCAAAGCTCAAGGGCGTGCCGCGGGCCGAACGCAGCTCGCGCATCGGCTACGTCATGGAACGCTGCCGCGTCGACGACCGTGCCCGGCAGTTGATCGGCACGTTGTCTAAGGGTTATCGCCAGCGTGTCGGCCTGGCCGACGCGATGCTGCACAACCCCGACCTGTTGATCTTGGACGAACCGACGGTCGGCCTCGACCCGATTCAGATTCGCGAGACACGCAAGGTGATCAAGGAACTCGGCGAGCAGCACACCATTCTGCTCTCGACGCACATCTTGCCCGAGGTCGAGATGGTGTGCGAGCGGGTGATGATCATTGCCAGCGGCCAGATCAAGCTGGACGACAAGCTGGCGAACTTGCGGGGCGGCGCGGTGATTCATCTTGAAGTACGCGGGCCGCAACAGAACGTACACAACATGCTAGAGACGATCGATGGCGTGGCTGGCGTGGACGCGCGCGAGCCGCAAGATGGACTGGCCGTGTTCGACGTCCGCACGAAGAACGACGAAGACCTGCGTGAGAAGATCTCGCAGCGAGTCGCCCAGAACGGGTGGCCGATCCGGCAACTCGACCTGCGGCAACGCACGCTCGAAGACCGCTTCATCGAGGCGGCTATGAAAGTCGAGGAGTAGAAGATCATGAAGAACCTGTGGACGTTGACCCAGCGCGAGATCGGCGGCTTTTTCCTGTCGCCGATCGCCTACATGGTGCTCATCGGCATGCTCGCCGTCTCGTGCCTGAACTTCTGGTTCTTGCTGACGGAACTGAGCGAGCTGCGCATCGAAGCGGCCGGCGAGGCCAGCCCGATGGTCCGCTACGTCGCCGCCAATCTCTGGTTCTGGCTGAGCATGCTGATCATGGTGCCCGTCGCCACCATGCGACTGATCGCCGAGGAGAAACGCAGCGGCACCATCGAGGTGCTCATGACCGCGCCGGTGACCGACCTGGAGGTCGTGCTCTCCAAGTTCATCGGCTGCGTGGCATTTTATTGCACGATGTGGACGCCGTCGGTGATCTTTCTCGTCGTGCTGCGGCAGTACGGCAACTTCGAGTTCGATTGGTGGCCGCTCTACGCAGTGTATCTCGGCGTGTTCACGGTCGGCCTGATGTTCCTGTCGGTCGGCCTGTTCTATTCGAGCCTCACCCGCAACCAGATCGTCGCGGCCATCCTGACGTTCGCGACCGTGCTCATCATGTTCTCGACGTTCCTGATTCACTGGTATCTCGAACGAAACCCAAGCTGGAGCGCCTGGGCGCCGCCGATCAAGTACAGCGCGGTGCTGTTGCACCTCATCGACTTCGGCACCGGCAAGATGGAAGTGAAGTACCTGGCATTTCACCTGAGCGTCATGGTGTTCATGCTCTTCCTGACCACCAAGATCGTGGAAGCTCGCAAGTGGAGGTAGAAGCCGACATGGCCAACGACGAAACCAAACCGGAACCGAAACCGGAAGACGCGCCCGCGGTCGATTCCCCCGGCGCGGACATGCACAAGGTCCGCCAGACGCAGCTCTACGTGCTGGTCGGCTCGATCGTGCTCGACGTGGGCCTGCTCCTTCTCAGCGGCTACTTGCTGTGGAAACACGGCGTGAAGCTTGAGATGGAGAAGCTGCTGATCACCGCGACCATCTTCGCCGCGCTCAGCGGCCTGGGCCCCGCCGTCGCGCTCTCGGTGCTCTGGCCGCGCGGCGGCGAGCATCATTTCGCCGGCATGCGGCGCACGCAGTACGGCTACAACGTCGTCTTCGGCTGCCGCCTCTTGTTCGGCATGCTCGCGATCGGCAACGTGATCATCGCTCAATATGGCCCGCCGCACTTCGACTGGACGAGCGACAAGGTGTTCACGCTCAACTCGGCCAGCGTGAACCTGGTCAAGTCGTTGGAGAAGCCGGTGAAGTTCGTCGCGCTCTACCCGCGCGGGTCGCAGCCCGGCCGGCAGCTCGAAACGCTGTTCGACCTCTATGAAAACGAAACAGACAACGTCACCCACGACTTCGTGGACCGGTTCGAGGACAAGATCAGGAGTGAAGAGGTCTTCAAGCAGTTCCCCGACGCCAAGCAGGCCGACCCCGTGGTGATCATCACTTACGGCGCCGGCGAAAAACCGGACTACCGCGTGGTCAAACACTCTGAAATCTTCCCGCCCGCGACCGCCAGCGGGTTCGACATGCGCGAGGTCGAGACCGAGTTCAAGGGTGAAGACGCCCTGACCTCCGGCATCGCGCAACTCACCAAGGCGCAGAAGACCAACGTCTACTTCACCACCGGCCACGGCGAACTGTCGATCGAAAAGTCCGACGCGCGGGCCGACGACGGCATCGGAATCATCAAGGAACGCATGGAAGGGCAGGGCATCACGGTCGGCGAGATCGACCTCGCACAGAAGGAAGTGCCCAAGGACGCCAACGTGCTCGTGATCGCGGGCCCGAAGACGCCGCTGTTTCCCGAAGAGGTGCAAAAGGTCAAGGACTTCCTCAGCGGCGGTGGTCGCCTCGTTGCCATGTTCGACACCGGCACCGAGATGCGCGGTAGCGCACAAACCGGACTTGAATCACTGCTCGGCGAATACAACGTCGCCGTCAAGGACAACCTCGCGATCGACCAGGCGTCGAACTTTCGGCACCCGGCCCGGCTGCTGGTCTTGCCCGGCGCCACTCGCACCAGCCATTCGATCATTGACGACCTGAAGGAGGAACGCATCCTGATGGAGTTGGCTCGCGAGGTGTCGGCGAAGACGCCCGAGCCGCCGCCCGGCATGCCCGGTCAACCTCCGCCTCCCAGCGGCCCGTACAAGGCCGACTCGCTCTTGAGCACCGTGCCCGGCACTCTGCCGTTCACCAACGAACCCATCTCGTGGGCCGAGGGGAATTACAAGGAACGCAACGTCGAGCCGGGCGGCGAGGAAGACACCGCCGGCCCCGTGTCGCTCGCCGTCGCGGTCAGCCGCAACGACGGCTCGGCGCCCGACCCACACATGGGCATGCCCGGCGCACCGCCGCCACGCCAGAACACCACCCCGCTCCTCGTTGTCTTCGGCGACGCCTCGTTCGCGTCGAACCACTGGGTCAACCAGCTTCCCACGAACAGCGATCTGTTCCTGAACTCCGTGAACTGGCTGCGTGGCCGACTCGAACTGATCGGTATCCAACCGAAGACGAAAAAGTCGTTGCGCCTGACGCTCGACGATCGTAAGTACTACCGCATGATCTTCATGCCCACCGGGATCATGCTGGCCGGCCTGATCGGCCTGGCCGGAGGCGTGTGGGTGATTCGGCATCGGTTCTAGCTCGCGTGATCAGAGGTGATGGTGATCTTCTGACTTTCTGACTCCTGACCTCTGACTCCTGAGGTGCTGTAAATGAGACCCCAAACTACACTCGTGTTGGCCGCTTCGTTCCTGGTCTTGCTCGGCGTGTTCGGGTTGCTCCAGTACACCCACGCACCGACGACCAAGGACAAGCTCGCGATTGAGGCCCGCGTCCTGCCCGCGCTGTACAACGTGTCGCCCGACCACGTCACCGAAGTCACGCTGAAACGCGACAAGGAGGAATTCGTCTTCACGCACCAGCCGGAGTCCGAGCAGTGGCAGATCTCTAAGCCGCTCGACGTGCTGGCCGACGCCTCGCAGGTCCGCAACATCGTGAACGACCTCAAGAACCTGGAGCGACGCACGCTCTCTAGCTCAGGCAAGGACAAGCGAGACAAACACTATGGGTTGTTCGAGGTGAAGAACGCCGGCGACCTTGCCCAGTACAAACTGGACCAGCCGCTCAAGACCGTCACGCTCACCTACAAGTCGCGCGACGGCAAGGGACCCAGCGAAACCGCCACGCTGCTCGTCGGCGACGCGGCCGAGGGCGACGAGGGCTTGTACGTCAAACTGCCTGACCAGAACTTTGTCTTCGTCGTGCGCAAGAGCAGTCTCGCCAGCCTGGACAAGAAACACGCCGAGTTCCGCGAACACGACCTGATCGCGACCAGCCGCTGGAGCGCCGACCGCATCGCGCTCGCCTGGCAAGACCGCAAGCTCGCCGCCGAAAAGAAAGACGCCAAGTGGCAACTCACCGACCCGATCACCGACCGCGGCGATCGCACCAAGATCGAAGAACTGGTGGGCAAGTTCGCCGACCTCAAGGTAGAGGAAGACGGCGACTTCATCGACGACAACGCGACCGACCTGGCCAAGTACGGACTCGACAAGCCGCAACTCGTCGTCGAGGTCCGCAAGGAAAAAGGCACGTCGACCACGACCGACGACAAGAAGGGCAAGCAGGCCGAGAAGCCGCAGGTCGTCGAGAAGTTGTTGATCGGCGGCAAGGTCGAAGGCAAAGAGGGCAAGGTCTACGCCAAGATCGACGGCCAGAAATACGTCGTCGCCGTCAAGGCGTCGGTGCTCGATGACGCCAACAAGCAGCCTAACGACCTACGCAACCACGACCTGGTCGAACTGACGCAAGCCGACGTCGACTACGTCTCGATCGCGCGCGGCGGCGGGGCAATCACGATGTCCAAGAAAGACTTCGACTGGGAAATCCACGAGCCGAAGGCCGTCCGCGCCGAATCGACCGCCGTCAGCGACTTCCTCAAGAAGATCGACGAACTCGAAATCAAGGAATTCGACGCCGGCGACGCCAAGGAATTCGGCCTCGACCAGCCCGCCGTCACGCTCACGCTCTATCAAAAGGGACTCGAAGAGAAGAAAGAGGACGACAAAGACGCGAAAGACAAAGACAAGAAGGAAGACAAGGACAAAGAGGCCGAGAAGAAAGACGACAAGCCCACCACGCCGCAGCCCAAGGGCACGCCGATCAAGGTGCACTTCGGCAAGCGCGACACCGAGAAGAAACTGGTCTACGTGAAGCGCGGTGACGAGCCGGGCATCTTTGCCGTCGCCGACGATGGGTTGTGGGACGTGGTCGATCGCGACTACCTGGCGTATCGCCGCAAACAACTGCTCAGCTTCTCCGACCCCGACGTGGCCAAGATTTCGATTCACCGCGACGGCAAGTCGTTCAGCGTGGAACGCAAGGAAGAGAAGGAAGGCGAGACCAAGCGCGAGGTCTGGCGCATGACCGAGCCGGTCGAGGCAGCGGCCGACGGCACCAGCGTCAGCGACATCCTGTTCGACGTGACGCGGCTCGCCGCCAAGAAGTTCATCGCCGAGGCGCCCGCCGACCTGAAACAGTACGGACTCGACGAGCCGCGCATCCGCGCGACCGTCACGCTCAAGGCCCAAGGCGAAAAGAAGGCCGAACAGCATGTGCTGCTGATCGGCAGCGAGATTCCCGACGACGGCGGCAGCTACGCCAAGCTCGCCGACGGCGACGTCGTCTTCGCCGTCGAACCGCGCCTGGTCGGCTACCTGAACGCCGAACTGCACGACCGGTCGCTCATGAAGTTCGACCTCGCCAAGGTCGAGGGCGTCGTGCTCACCTGGCCCGACGCCAAGCTCGAGCTCGCCAACAAGAAGGCCGAAGGCGACGCGGCAAAGAAATGGTCGGTCGTGGGCGACGATGCGTTCAAGCTCGATCCGGCGAAACCGCTGGACCTCGTCACGTATCTCTCGAGCGTCAGCGCGGCCAAGTTCGCGCAGTACGACGGCGATTTCCAAGAAGCGCACGGCCTCAACCCAGCCGCACTCGTGGTCGAAGTGAAGCTCGAAGGCGAGTCGGCCGCAAAGGTCCTGCGCATCGGCTCGACCGCCGACGCTCAGCGACACGCCGCCACCGGCGAGAAGTCAGGCCCCGTCGGTCTCATCTCTGAGGACCGCCTGAGGGATCTGCTGGCCGGACCCAAGTACTTCGCAGTCGCAGAAGTGAAGAAAGAGGAACCGGCCAAACCAGAGCCCGAGAAGAAAGAGCCTGAGAAGAAGGACTCGCCATCGACGGAAGACGCCAAGCCGGCCGAACCGAAGGCCGACGCCCCGAAGAATGACTAAGGACTAAGGACGAATGACTAAATAGCCTTGCACGATTCTGGGACAGTAGCCCGACGCGCCAGCGAGGGAGCACATGGCGAAATCACAAGAAATCAGGCCCGGCCCCTCGCTGGCGCGTCGGGCTACTGTCCCTGCGGACTCCCAGGATCACGCAAAGCCATTTAGGGAATCACGAATCTCGAAGCTCGAATGACGAAGGCAACCTCATTCGTCATTCGTGCTTCCCTAGTCATTCGTCCTTAGTCATTAGTCATTCTCCGCCGCTGTAGACGATTCCTCGCCGCCTATCCTATAATCCCGTCGTCCCTGACCACCGCGAAAACCGAGGCTGCCGTATGGAGATTGTTCGGTACCCGCATCCCGCGTTGCGCTGGGTTTCCAAGCCGGTTCGCGAGGTGAACGATGAGATTCGTCGCATCGCCGCGGAGATGCTGGAACTGATGTACGCCGCCAAGGGCATCGGTTTGGCCGCGAACCAAGTCGCGTTGCCAATGCGCATGTTCGTTCTCAATGCCACGAAGGCCGAACCGCCCGACCGCGCGCACGAACGAGTTTTCATCAACCCTCAGATCGTCGAACGCAAGGGCCTGGTCGAAGCGGAGGAGGGCTGCCTCAGCTTGCCCGAAGTGTTCGCCACGCTCAAACGCGCCGAGCGAATCAAGGTCACGGCCCTCGGCCTCGACGGATCGCCCTTTGAACTCGAAGCCGAAGGACTCACCGCGCGAGCGATCCAACACGAGAGCGATCATCTTTCGGGCATCCTCTTCACCGACAAGCTAAACCCATTGGAGAAGATTCGCATCATCGGCAAGATTCGCGAGATGGAACGCGACTTCCGCCACAGCCAGGAGGCCGGCCAAACTCCTTCGAACGACGCGCTCAAACGCGCGCTGGGCGAACTAGAGGGGGTCCACTGCCAACTGTAGACGTCAGTTCCTGATGTGTAACTCGAAGTCGTAGTCGTAGGGTAGGCCGAGTCTGCGAGTCCCACCAAGTCCCTGAGGGTGGGACTCGCAGACTCGGCCCACCCTACGACTGACCTAATACTACAGCGCACCTTGGGTAGGGTGGGCACTGCCCACGGCCACATATGGGGTTGGTGGGCAAAGCCCACCCTACCTGTGACCGCGCAGCAATCAAGGTGCGCTGTAGTGCTAAATGGCTTTGCGTGATTCTGGGAGTCCGCAGGGACAGTAGCCCGACGCGCCAGCGAGGGACCGGGCCTGATTTCTTGTGATTTCGCCATGTGCTCCCTCGCTGGCGCGTCGGGCTACTGTCCCAGAATCGTGCAAGGCTATTTAGGACTCTCAATCTTGACCATGACACTGACGTCTTGCGATGAACCTCATCATGATGGGCACCGGCGATTTCGCCGTGCCGACATTCCGCCGGCTGCTCGATCACGGCTACTCGGTGAGCTTGCTCGTCACGCAGCCCGACCGGCCGCAAGGTCGGCATCAGGAGCTGACGCCGGCGGCCATCAAGTCGCTGGCCGTCGAGCGCGGCGTGGCGGTGTTTCAGCCCGAGAGTATTAGCGCGCCCGAGTCGATCGCGCGCGTGGCGGCACTGCGGCCGGACCTGTTGGTGGTCGCAGCCTACGGGCAGATTCTGTCGGACGACCTGTTGCACGTGCCGCGTCGCGGCGGCGTCAATCTGCACGCGTCTCTGCTACCGAAGTACCGCGGCGCGGCGCCGATCAACTGGGCGATCTACCACGGCGAGACGTCGACGGGCGTCACTGTGATTCAGATGACTCCGCGCGTCGACGCTGGGGCGATCTTGCTGCATGCCGAGACAGCGATCGGGCCGGACGAAACCGCCGGCGAGCTAGAGACGCGACTTGCGGAACTTGGCGCGCCGCTCGTGAGTTCGGCGATCGACGCGCTGGCCGACGGGTCGCTTGCTGGCCGGCCGCAAGACCGCACAAAGGCCACCCGCGCACCGAAACTGAAGAAGGAGCACGGCCTGATCGATTGGTCGCGGCCCGCCGTCGCCGTTTGCAATCAGATCCGCGCGATGCAGCCGTGGCCAATGCCGTACACATTTCTGCATCGTGCCGACACTGCCGCACCGATTCGTTTGACCATCGAGCGAGCCCAGCCCGTCGGCGCATTACGCCGACCCTCCGACGCGACGCCGGGCGCCGCAGCCGCCCTCGACGCGACTCGCCTGCTCGTCTGGGCCGCCGACGCAGCCGTGGAACTCCACCAACTCAGGCCGGCCGGCAAGCGATCGATGTCGGCCACCGAGTTCCTGCGTGGCAACCCGCTGTCCCCGACCGATCGGTTCGGTCCAGACGTGCTGGCAAAGCCCGGCTGAGGCGTGTATGTTCGGCGTGGGCGTTCACGAAAGTTCCTTCTCCCCTCCCCCGACTGAGCGCAGGGTGAGGGGGCCTGGAATGAAGCTGCCTAAGGAACGGGGCCGAAATAACTTCCCGTTCACTCACAGTAGTCCGACGCGCAAGCGAGGTGATCTTCTTGCCGATTCCTCGCTCGCGCGTCGGGCTACTGTCCGCCCCAAAGCGGGAAGTTATTTCGGTCCCGTTGCTAAACCGAAGAACCCCTCACCCCAACCCTCTCCCCGCAGCGGGGAGAGGGAGAATGTTTGCTAGAGCGGCGGACAACGGACAAGTGGAGCATCCATCGTGCGACCGACCTACCTGATTCTGCTCGTGCTCTTTGCCGCATCCACCCACGGCCGGGCGGAACCGACCGACGAGCCGGGCGATGGTCCGCTCACGCCCGACCAAGCGCGGCAGTCGTTTCGGCTCGAGCCGGGACTGACCGTCGAACTGGTCGCAGCCGAGCCGCTGGTCGCCAGTCCCGTTGCTCTCGCGTTTGATGAGCGGGGTCGCCTGTTCGTGGCCGAGAATCGGGGCTATCCGACCGGTCCGGGCGAGGGACAGGCGCCCGCCGGCCGCATCGCGATGATCGAGGACACGGATGGCGACGGCCGCATGGATCGCCGCACGGAATTCGCCGACGACCTCACGTACCCCAACGGAGTGATGGCGTGGAACGGCGGACTCGTAGTGACGTGCGCCCCAGACGTTTTCTTCCTGCGCGACTCGGACGGAGACGGCAAGGCGGACCAGCGCACCGTGCTCTTCACCGGGTTCGCCACGACCGGCAGCACGCAACTGCGCGTCAGTCATCCGACGCTGTCGATCGACAACTGGATCTATCTGACGAGCGGGCTGAGCGGCGGGAAGGTGACGGCGCCCGAACTCGGCGATCGCGAACCAGTCGAACTGAAACGCACGGACTTCCGGTTCCGACCCGACCGATCGGCGTGGGAGGCGGCCGACGGCGGCTCGCAGTTCGGCCTGTCGTTCGACGACTTTGGGCGGCGGTTCATCTGCTACAACCGGGTTCAGGTGCAACACGTCGTGCTCGAATCCAAAACGCTGCGTCGCAATCCGCGGCTGGCGTTTTCGGAAACCGTGCAGAATTGTCCGGCCGACATGGCCGCCGAGCCGCTCAAAGGGCACGGCGCGGCCGCACGGCTGTTTCCGATCAGTCGGAACGTGACCACGGCCGATTCGCATGCAGGCACGTTCACCGCTGCGTGTGGCGTCACCGTGTTCCGCGGCACGGGTCTGCCGCCCGCCTACCACGGCGGCGCGTTCTCGTGCGATCCGACCGGGAACCTGATCCACTTTGACCAGCTGGAGCCGGCCGGCGCCACCTTCGCCGCACGCCGGGTGCGCGACGGGGTCGAGTTCCTGGCGAGCACCGACAACTGGTTCCGTCCCGTTTTTCTCTCGAACGGACCGGACGGGGCACTCTACGTGTGCGACATGTATCGCAAGACGATCGAGCATCCCGATTATCTTCCGGTCGAAATCCGCAAGCACACCGACTTCGAGAGCGGCAAGAACCTGGGCCGCATCTGGCGCGTGGTCCGTAGCGATCTCAAACCGTCCGACTGGCGCGATCGGCGTCGAGTGGCGCTGGCCGACGCTGCGACGCCGCAACTTGCCGCGATGCTGAGCCACGCCGACGGCTGGCGTCGTGACACGGCACACCGGCTGCTCTTCGAGCGGCGAGACAAGTCGGCGATCGAGCCACTGACGAGGCTCGTTGCCGGCGCGTCACCCGAGGCGGCTGTGTTGGCGTTGCGTCTGCTCGAATGCATCGATCGAGTCTCCGACGATCTGCTGGAACGAGCGCTCGGGCACACGGCCGCCGGCGTGCGCGAGAATGCGATCATGATCGCCGCAACCCGGCTTGGCTCTAGCTCGCGGTTGACGGAGCGAGTGTTGGCGCTGGCCGATGACCAGGACGCGCGTGTCCGATTCCAAGCGGCGATCGCTCTCGGGCCCCCGCCGGCCGATGCCTTGTCGGGTCCAGACTCAGCGCGGCCGGCCGGCGCGGCTGCTTCCGCTGATGCGAGGCGCATCGCAGCCTTAGCCCGAATCGCAGCCCGTGACGGGCACGACCGCTGGCTGCGCGCGGCCGTGTTCAGTTCGCTCGCCGATAGCGAACTTGCGTTTCTGGCATCGCTGCGAACTCTGCCGCGTTGCTCGCCCCTATCGCCCGATTTCCTGGGCGAACTCGGTCGCCTGCTGGGGGCCAGCCAGCCGAAGGATTCATGGCCGGACCTCGTGAGCCAGATGGTCGCGGCCGGGCCGCCCGCGCCGTTTGAAGAACAAGCGGCACTGCTGCGGGGGCTTGCCGACGCGATGCGCTCGCGCGGTGCGCTCGGGGAATCAGAGAACATCTTCGCGTCGGTCGTCGGCGACTCGCCGGAGCGGGCCGACGCCCGGCGGCGGCTTGCTTCGCTGTTCCGCGACGCCGATCGCATCGCCGCCGACGGTTCGTCGCCGCTCGAGCGGCGCAGCGCGGCGGTAGCCCTTCTGGCCACGGCCGACTTTGGCTCCGCCGGCGGCACGCTGCTGCGATTGGTCGAGCCGGGCCAACCGAACGTGATTCAGTCTGCCGCTGTCCGGGGTCTGGGGTTGATGCGCGACGACCGCGTGGCCGCCTCGTTGCTGGAGTCCGCGCGATTCGCGAGCTACACGCCGGCGTTGCGCGACGAGGTACTGGCCGCAGTGATTTCGCACTCACACCACGTGAGCGGCCTGTTGACGGCGATCGAGCAGGGTGCGGTACCTGTGGGCGCTGTGGACTCGCTGCGCCGCCGGCAACTGACGCAACACCGAGACGCCGCGGTGCGTTCACGGGCCGAGAAACTGTTCGGGGCCGTCGCGGCCGATCGAGCGAAGGTCTACGACGAGCACAGGGAGGTCGTCGGCTGGAAGGCGGACTCGGCCAACGGGCGAGCGGTGTTTCGTCGCGAGTGTGCTTCGTGCCACCGCCTCGACCGCGAGGGATTCGCCGTTGGGCCGGACCTGTTTGGGATCCGCAACCAACCGAAGGAGTCGATCCTGATGCACATCCTGGCGCCCGACCATGAGATCACGCAGGGGTTCACTGCGTACACGCTCGCCACCAAAGACGGCCGCGTGCTGACCGGGCTGATCGGGTCGGAAACTCCGACGAGCGTCACGCTCAAACAGGCGCTCGGCAAAGAAGAGACTGTGCTGCGAGCGGACATCGAGGAACTGCTCGCGAGCAAGAACTCGCTGATGCCGCAGGGGATCGAGGCCAAGATCGCCAAACAGGAGTTCGCCGACCTGCTCGCGTACCTCAAGGGGGAGGGAGTCGATCAGAACGCGCGGGCGGTGCCGGAACCTCAGTAGATGTTCAGGGCTTGGGGATTGACCGGTACGGCGTCCGACGCTTCGACGCGCTGGCGGGCGTCGCGCAGTTCGTCGCGATTGATGCCGAGGGCTTTGAGGACGGGCCGGACCACGTCGCGCACATAGATGCGGTCGTCGAAAATGTTCATGTCGCGGATCAGTTGATCGCGCACGTCCCAGTCGGGAATGATGTCCTGCGCCGGCATGCGGAACGTCTTGATCACGTGGTTCACGGTCTCGAGGACCTTGTCGCGGTCCTGGTCCATGTGAATGAGCACGCCATTCTTGAAGAACTCGAAGTGGCCGACCTCGTCGCGGGCGAGCAGGGCCAGCACCTTGTCGAGCGCCGGGTCTTTGGACTCCTCCGCCACTTTGCGAAGCCCCTGATAGTTGAGCTTGGTGGCATACTCCTGAAACACCGTGTAGACGATCATGGCCAGCGGCGTCTCGTACGGCAGCATCCACTCGCGCGAGAGGATTTCCTCCTCGAAGTTGCGAATGTCTTCATCCGTGCGCGCTCCAGACCTCACCAGCCACATCTCCAGGGCCAGCGAGTGCTTCGATTCCTCGTAGCCCCAGTTCGCTTGAAACCACGCGCGGCCGCGACTCTTGCGGATCAGGTGCAGGATCTTCGACGTGTAGTCGGGCAGATAGAGTTCGACCGCCATGTACGCTTCCATCACCTTGGTGACGAGCGGGTCGGGCTGGCGGCTGATCTGGTCCCAAGGAATATCGTTAAGCAGGTTCCAGCGGCGGTGCGCCTCGGCCTTGTGGAAATACTCGAGGTACAGGTCGTAGAAGCGGTTTTCGAGGGTTGCGGACACCGAAACTCCTGTGGTGCTGCTGAACTCAGCGGCTCAATGGTGCGGTGGGGATCATGAACTACAAGACTGCAAGACACGGCCCCGATGGCTGTGTGCAGCAGGGCCAGTAGTTTCCAGAAGCATGACGCAAAAAGCAAGCGCGGCAACGCGGAATGGTCCCGAAGGGACTTAAGGTATGCCGAGTCTACGACGCACGCCGCTTGCAGAAGCTGGCGTGAGTCGCACGTCTTGCGGTTCGCGCGAACCGGACCGACTAGACCTGGAACGAAGTCCCGCAACCGCAGCTCTTCGTGGCGTTCGGGTTGTTGAACGTGAAGCCACGTTTCTCCAGACCTTCGTAGAAGTCGACTTCGGTGCCGTTCAGATACAGAGCGCTACGCTTGTCGACGGCGATCTTCACGCCATGAGCTTCAGTGATTTCATCCTGTTCGGGGCTGGCCTCGTTGTCGAACCCAAGCGCGTACTGAAACCCGCTGCAGCCGCCGCCCTGAACGCCCATGCGGAGCACCACCGTTGCCGGCAGCTTCTGCTCGTCGATTATCTTCTTCACTTCTTTCGCCGCCTTCTCAGTGAGCAAGACTGCCATGAGTCGTAAACTCCTTTCGATCGTTTCGGTTTGCCACTTCCGGCTACCAGAATAATCCGAACTCAGTCGCGAGAACAGCCTGGTTTCCTCATCGGGTTCAATCACGACCTACGGCCGGTCTCGTTCTGGACTCCCACACGGCGCTCATTCGGCGCAAGCGACCGACCGCTTCGGCAACGCAACCGATCGTGTAGTCGACCTCCTCTTCGGTGTTGAACCGACCCAGCCCGAAGCGAATGCTCGCATGGGCAAGATCGTCTGAAAGCCCTATCGCCTTGAGCACATAGCTCGGTTCGGGGCTGGCCGACGTGCAAGCCGATCCGGAACTGACGGCGACGTCCTTCATGCTCATGAGCAGGGCCTCGCCCTCGACATAGGCGAAGCTCATGTTCAGGTTTCCGGGCAGACGTAACGCCGGATGGCCGTTGAGCGTGACCTCATCGATCTGCGCTTCGAGTCCATTGCGCAAACGATCTCGCAGCGCCGCAAGGCGTCGAGCTTCGTCGTCCATCTCGGCGACGCACAGTTCAGAGGCGCGACCGAGCCCGACGGCCAAGGGTACGGCGACTGTGCCGCTGCGCATGTTGCGTTCATGGCCTCCGCCGTCGAACAACGGACTCAACCGCACCGGCGGCCGACGCCGCACGTACAACACGCCGACGCCCTTTGGTCCATACATCTTGTGGGCAGACAGGCTCAGGAGGTCGACGTTCATCGCGTTCACATCGACCGGCACTCGGCCGACGGCCTGCGTCGCATCGGTGTGGAACGGCACCCCTCGCTCGCGAGCGATCCGCCCGATCTCGGCGACCGGCGCGATCGTGCCGATTTCGTTGTTGGCGGCCATGATCGAGATCAGGATCGTTTGGTCGTTGATCGCTCGACGGACATCGGCGGGATCGACGAGCCCGCAGCGATCGATCGGCACGAACGTGACGTCGAAGCCTTCGCGAGCCAGTCGCTTGCACGGGTCGAGCACGGCGTGGTGTTCGGTGCCGGCCGTGATGATGTGGTTGCCTCGCTTGCGTGCCATCGCCGCAACGCCCTTGATCGCAAGGTTGTCGCTTTCGGTTGCCCCGCTGGTGAAGATGATCTCTTTGGCCTCAGCGCCGATCAGCCGAGCGACGTGCTCGCGAGCGCGGTCGCAGGCGGCGGCGGCCCGGCGCCCGAACTCGTGCGTAGTGCTGGCCGCGTTGCCAAACTCCTCGCCGAAGAACGGCAGCATGGCGTCGAGCACCCGCGGGTCAACGCGGGTCGTCGAGTGGTTGTCCATGTAGATAGGTAGCTGAGGCATACCGCCCAATCTTACAAGCCGACTGGCGATTCTTACAATCTGGTCGCTAGCTGGCGAGTCCAACGTGTGCCGGCCGCAAGCGGCTACCTGTCATTGAGTTGCGCCCGACGATGGGCTTAGTCGTGGCACCGGCTGAAATCTCGCAAGCCGTATCGCGTGGGAGCTCGCTGTAGCCGACACATCTTCACAACATCAAACGCATCATCGACAAAGGCGGAATCTTTGATGCTCGACTGCCGATGTTGGAATCGTGGCACCGAAGGTGCATTTCGCGGACACTGCAAGGCGGTCGAAACGGGCGGGAACGGACTCCGTCCCGCAAGATGCACATGGAAACCGGGGGGCAAGGATGTCCTACACGAAACAGGAATCGTTGGTCGAGTTCGACGGGTGGAGTCGTACCTACGACGCTAGCATCCTTCAGCGGATCCTCTTTGTTCCGTCGCACGACTATCTCATGAGTGCCATCTCGGACGGCGAGCAGCGGCCAGTGAGGGCGCTTGATATCGGCTGTGGCACCGGCGTGTTCGCTCGGCGAATGGCCGCGACCTACCGCGATGCCGAGGTCTGGGGCGTCGATTTTTCCGGCCAAATGGTCGGACAGGCGGCGGCCCGTACATCGGGGTCGGCACCGACGATTCGTTATGTTCAGGCCGACAGCGAATCACTGCCGCTCGCAAGCAACTCGTTCGACGTGATTACTTGCTCCAACAGTTTTCATCACTATCCGAACCAGGCGGCGGCGGTGCACGAGATGTACCGCGTGCTGCGGCCGGGCGGCCGGCTGCTGATTATCGACGGCTACCGCGACCGGCTTTGGGGGCGATTCATCTTCGATGTCTGCGTCGTAGCGATGGAGGGCGAAGTGCACCACGCATCGGCGCGGCGGTTCCGCGAGTTGTTCCATGGTGCGGGCTTCACGAGCGTACGCCAGCAGGCAAGACTCGGGCTTGCGCCGTTTCTGTTGACCAGTGGCACAGCACACAAGGGCAGCGCGATGAGCATGCCGACGACCCAGTCGCCGCGCATCGCCGCCTGACGCCGGCGACCGACGAGACCGATACCCAGACGGCTTCGTAGTTCGCCGCTGCACAAGTGCAGGGCCGGCACGGCCTCTCCCCCGTGCCGCCCTGCTCAATACGACCATTCCAACCCGTCGAGGGGCATTCACCCGGCTGTGTGTGACTGCCCTTTTTTTGTTTCATTGACTCGTTTCAGCGGGCCAGATACGTTCCGCGTCGACATTGCCCGCCGCTCAAAGCAAGGAGGCGAGACCCCAATGCGACTGAGTGTTGTCGTGCCGCTATTCAATGAAGCCGAGAACCTGACGCCGCTCTACGACCGGCTCTCGGCAACGATGGAGCGCATCGCGTGCGACTACGAGCTAATCTTTGTGGACGACGGTAGCAGCGACGATTCGCTTCGTGTCCTGGAACAACTGGCCGAGCGCGACGACCGCGTGAAGTTCCTGAGCCTGACGCGGAACTTCGGCCACGAGGCGGCGTCGACAGCCGGTCTGGACGTGGCCGACGGAGACGCCGTCGTGCTGATGGACGCGGACCTGCAAGATCCTCCGGAGCTGATCGACGAAATGCTGGAACGGTGGGTACAAGGGTTCGACGTGGTTTACGCCCGCCGCTCGCGGCGCGAGGGCGAGTCAACGTTCAAACGGGTGGCGGCGTTCTTGTTCTATCGGCTGATGCGCCGCGCGTCCGCGCTCGACCTGCCGCTCGACACAGGCGACTTTCGACTGATGGACCGCCGCGTCGTTGAGTCGTTTCGTCAGTTGCCCGAACGGCAACGGTTCGTACGCGGGCTACTGACATGGCTGGGGTTTCGGCAAACGGCAGTCGACTACGTGCGGCCCGCGCGTTATGCCGGCGCCGGCAAGTACAGCGTCTGGAGCTTGGTCAGACTCGGTCTCGATGCGGTGCTCGGCTTCTCGGTCGTGCCGCTGCGAGCCGTCGCCGCGTTTGGACTGGTCTCGGTCGTGGGCGCCACGTTGTTTGCCGCTGCCGTGTTCGGCCGCAGCGTATTGCTCGGCGCGGCGATCGCGGACGGCACGCTGACCCAACTCTGCATTGCACTGTTCAGTGGCGTGCAACTCGTGACGCTCGGGGTTCTCGGCGAATACATCGGGCGAATCCATGGCGAGGTGCAGCGCCGGCCGCTCTACCTGGTGGACCGCCAGCGCGGTTGGTCGTCACGGGCGGCGGGTCGGCGAATTGACGATGGTCGCGAGCGGCGGCCCCAGGTGGGCTCGCGCCGCCGCGCTGCACTGACCGAAGCCGACTTGCCAAGGGTGTTGGCCTCGTAGTGATCTCGCACCCACGAGTACTGAGTACCGAGTACTAATCACCGAGTAGTTGAGTCACTGAGTCGTCGAGTACCGAATACGACTGACTCAGTGAGACGGCTCAACCGCCGAGCAGCCGGCGTATGCCGGTCACGTCCTTCAACACATGATCGGGCTTCTGCATCGGGTCGCGCACGGACCGCAATTGGTTTCGCGTCGTGGCGCCCGACATTACGAGCACCGAAAACACACCGGCCTGACGACCACACTGAATGTCGGTGTCCAGGCGATCGCCGACGATCAGTACCTCGCGCGGCGTGCAACCGGCTGCATCGAGCGCGATCTTCATCGCGAGCGGCTGCGGCTTGCCAACAACAATGTCCGGCTGCCTGCCCACGGCGGTCGAGATCGCGGCGACGATCGTTCCCGCCCCAGGTTGAAAACCGTCTTCGACAGGGAACGTCGGGTCCTGGTTGGTCGCGATGAACAAGGCCCCGTCGGCCATGATCGCTCGCTGGGCACGGGCGAGTTTCTTGTAGGTGAGTCCGCGGTCGATGCCGGCGATGACAAACTGCGGCTTGCGCGGGTCGCGCGGCGATCGAGTGAGTGTCGCCCGCACACCCACGGCCCTGAATTCTTCCGGAATCCCTGCGCCGCCGACGACGAAGACATGCGGCTCGCGCACGCGGAACTGCGGAAACAGCGGCTTCGACTGGCACTGTTGGAAATACCGCGCCGTCAAGTAGCCGGATGTGATGATCTCTGAGCGATGAATGTGGAATCCCATGCGACGGAGCCGCGCCGCATACTTGCCGCGAGCAGTCGACGAGTTGTTCGTCAACACGAACAGCCGTCGGCCCGAACAGCGGACCCAGTCGACCAAGTCAACCGCTCCGGGGTGCGGAGTCTTCCCGTGAATCAACACGCCGTCGGCGTCAAAGATGAGCGTACGAATCTTGGATGCGTCTAGTCGGACAGTCATTCAGTCGCTCCACGTAGTGCGCCATAGAGTGTACGGCCGGCAGTTTTGACACAAGGGGTTGTAAGGATTTCTCGCTGTATCGTCCGGCGGCCGCGCCATCCGGCTTTCAACCGAGCATCAGCCGTTGCGAGTAGCCGACTTACGAAGAAAACGATGTGTGCGCGAAGGCGGCGGCGGCACGGTACGGCGGTTGCTTTTGAGTGCAGCGACTCAAGTGAGACGGCAAAGCGTGAATCCGAGATGACTCGTCTCGGCGGAATCCTCCGTTCCCTTCCCCACGTTGGCCGGAAGCACGACCTGGCCTGTGCTTCCGGCCCTCTTTATGCGCGCTGGCCAAGATGCGGCGCGGTCGATCGGCCTGAGTCAAATCGTCGCCGCGATGGTTGGCTGATCCGACGCGAAACCGCGGATGCGTTCCCAGACTTCCTGGCGATGCACGACAACATCGTCCGGCGCTGCAATGCCGATGCGGACCTTGTCTCCGCGAATGTCGACGATGCGCAGGACGATGTCCAAAGAGGGGATGACGATTTCTTCTCCGATCTTGCGAGAGAGGACCAGCATGCAAAGACTCCTTTCTTTGGTTTGCCGCGACGCCAATGGCCGTCGCATGTTCATTGTCCACAACGGACAGGCGATTCTCTGTTCCGGCCCCACCCGTTGGCCCTAGTCTCAGGCCATTATTCGGCTTCGGCCGAAGCGGGTGACCAAGTCGAATGTCGCAGGTGCTCCACCTCGTGACGGGTAATCAGCGCCTTGACGGCGTGCAGTCGGTACCACTCATCCGGCCCGATGCCCGGGCCACGTCGTGCTTTTTCCAAACGCCGTTTCTCGTCGAGCAACTGCTCGAACGAGAGGTGACCGAGACGGTCCATCAGTCCGGCGACCGGCCGTGTATGTGAGGCGGTTAGCGTAAGAGGCTCATCCATCAGTGTGTCGTGCTCTTTGCGTTTCATTGAGTCCTCGATCCTCCAACTCTGATCGCCCAAAGACTCACGTGAGCCCGGCCGACCAGTGTTTTCATTAGTGTTGTTCGCTCGCGGTTGAGCGATCTAGTACTCGCTACGATAGAGGGCCGCTTGAGTTCAGACTTGCCCAGCCCAAACAGTTGGGGACAAGCCTGCGCTTTGTGGAGGGATCTTGCGGTGGGTTTCAGCCGATTTCTACCAGCGCGCCTCTCAGCGTTTTAGGCGCAAGATAATAGGGGTCTGGCGAGCGATCGTCAAGAGGTCTACGGTATCAAGCCTGTTCGGTGACGAGAACGCGAGCACAACTGAAGTAGCATCAATAAGTTATGCATCCGCCGGTTCAGGTTTCTCACTCTGCCACATGCCCGCGCAGCGTTGAGGTTCCATGGCGTTCCGTATCGGCGTCCACAGCGTGGCACCCGATCGGGTGGTCTGCGCGGCTATACCTCACCTTGCCTGGAAGCCGCAAGCGCGGGAGACTCTTGCCGACACGACATTATTCGCGGAGGGCAGCTCTCATGATCGGAAGCCAACACCGTTACTCGACACTCGCTGGCTTGCTGGTGGCATGTGCGGGGTGCAGCACCGGCGCGGAAACCGATCTGGCGGTCAGCGAACTCGGACAGAAGACGGCGGGCCTAGAGGCCACAGACGAGTTGTCGGTGGTCGGCCAACTGCGATCGCGCGAGCATACGATCATCATCTACGCTGGGGCGACCGAACCGCGGTTCACCGTCCAGGGAAAAGACGGCACAGTGATCGCCGCAGCGCTCACTGGCGACGAGATGCGCGAGCGTCACCCGGCCATCTACCAGACCTACAGATCTACGTTCGCCCGGAACAACCATTTTCTCGACGCAGGCGTTGACGCATCCGCCAGACCGCCCCAGTTTCCGTCCGGCCCGCTGGTGGATTACAACGATTTGCCCGCGCGCCGGTGATCGACGACGGATGACGACCGAGACACCTCAACGACGCGGCTGGTCATCGTTCCACGGCGGGCACTCGCACTATGTCGATGGATCGGGCACGGTGCGCGAATTGGCGGCCGCGGCGGCCGAGCGAGGCTTCATCGCGTTCGGGTTCACCGAACACTTCACGATGCCGCCGCACCGCGAGTTCAGTCCCGACGGGAAACGCGCCGAGAAGTACGGCCGCTCCGACTGGATCGAGCAGTACATCGCCGAAGTCCAGGCGGCCCAGCGCGAGCACGCCGACAAGCTAACGATCTTGCTCGGCGCGGAGCTCGAGTTCCTGCGCGGGGCGGAACAGTGGACCAAGGCTCGCATCGGTTGCTGGCCCTTTCAGTATTTCGTCGGGTCGGTGCATCACGTGAACTTCGACGGCGTGGACTACGCGATCGACTGGGACCGCCCGCGTGTCGACGGCGCCATTGCCGCTGCTGGATCGCCCGAACGACTGTACTTGCATTACTACGATCACGTGCTCAACCTGCTCGACTGGCGGCTCGCCAGCATCGTCGGTCACATCGACTTGGTGAAGATCCACCTGCGGCCCGACGAACAGGTCGACACGCCGGCAATTCGCGCGAAGGTGAGCGGCGTGCTGGAAACCATGCGCGACCGCGGTGTGGCGATCGACGTCAACTGCCGCGGCCTCATCAAGCCGTGCAAGGCGATCTATCCGGCCGACTGGATTCTCGAGGAGGCGTGCCGCATCGGCGTAGCCGTCACGCTCGGCGACGATTCGCACGGCCCCGAGCAGGTCGGTGCCCGGCTGGAACATGGAGTCGCCGCGCTGCGTCGCGCGGGCTACCACCAGATGTGGCTCGTGAGGCCCGGCGCATCGTTGGAACCGACGGAACTGCCTGGATGATAGGCTGATCGCCCATCAGCCGTGGGGCACGTTCCCGTCGTGGTCATGGAGGACCAATGCGACTGAGCATGCTGCACCAGATCGATCTGTGGCTCGTCGCCGCGGCGCTTTGTCTCGTCGTGCTCGGCTTGGCGGCGATCGATGTCGCGACCGAGTCGACGCCGGAATCTCAGTTCGTCGCGCGACAACTGGTCTGGGCGGCGATTGGGTTTGTCGCGATGTGCCTGGCAGCCTGGCCCAGCTACCGTCTCTTCGGCGATCTGGCCTACGCCGCGTTCGCTGTATGCTTGGGGCTGCTTGTCGTGATCTTCTGGACCGAGCCGGTGAATGGGGCGCAGCGTTGGTTACGGGCCGGGCCTATCGGCGTGCAACCGTCTGAGCTGGCAAAACTGGCGTTCGTGCTGGCGCTTGCCCGGTATCTCGGCCGCGGCGCGGGGCCATGGGGCTGGACGCGGCTCGCGGTATGCGTGGCCATGGCAGTGCTGCCGATGCTATTGGTGTTGAAGCAGCCCGACCTGGGCACGGCGTTGGTGTTCGTCCCGGTGCTCGGTGCGATGCTGTTCGTGGCCGACGTGCCGCGCCGCCACCTGGCCGTGCTGGCCGCCGCCGGATTGATTGCGACGCCGCTGCTCTGGATGACCATGACGCCGGTTCAGCGATCGCGTGTGAGCGGCTTCCTTGAGCAGCGCGACACCGGACCGCGGCCCACCGATCACGGTTATCAACTCTATCAGTCGAAGCTTATGGTCGCCCTCGGCGGAACGCTCGGCACGGACGACGCCATCGAGCAACACGTCCCGTTCGACCACACCGATTTCATCTTCAGTGTTGTGGCTGGCCGCTGGGGTCTAGCGGGCGTCACTGCGTTGTTGGTTCTGTTTGCGGTGCTGCTCGGCCGCGGCATTTGCGTGGCGGGCCGCGCCGCCGAGCCACTGGCCCGTCTCGTCGCCGTCGGCGTCGTCGCACTGCTCGCCGCTCAGACGATCATCAACATGGCCATGACCGTCGGACTCGCGCCCGTCACCGGCCTGACGCTGCCGCTAGTGAGCTACGGCGGATCGAGTCTACTGACCAGTTTCATCGCGGTCGGCATGTTGCTGGGCATCGAGCGACGTACACGCGAGGTTCCTGTCTAACCCGTCCGGACCAGGCGCCGCCATCGCGGCGGGTGAACGCACCTGTGCAAGCGGCCACTTGCAGCACACCGGTTCGACTCGTCATACTCTGGGGGTCGCAATGTGGGGTGTGTACCGGGCAGGAGCAGGACAGTGGCCGACCAGTCTTCCAATCCCCTCATCCATCAGGGATCACTTTCCAACGACGACCTCGTGCGCTGGGTACGTCGCGAGCGGCTGGCCACGAAAGAGGAACTGCAACACTGCCTCGACGTCTTTGCGAAGCAACAGGCCGGACCCAACCCACAAACGCTGCTCAGTATCTTGATGGCAGAAGCGGCAATCACGCCGAACCAGGCGCGCCGCGTGGTGCGTGAGTCGAGCGGATCGAACAATCAGATTCCCGGCTATCAGCTTCTGGAGCGGGTGGGACAGGGATCGATGGGCGTCGTGTACAAGGCGAAACAACTGAGCATGAACCGCGTCGTGGCCATCAAGGTCCTGGCTCCACGATTTGCACAGAACCGTGAGTTCATCGAGCGGTTCCAGCGCGAGGCCCGCCTGGCGGCGCAACTCGCGTGCGGCAACGTTGTGCAGGCGATCGATGTCGGCGAGGTCGATGGCATCCACTTCTTCATCATGGAGTTCGTCGACGGTGTGACGGTGCAGTACGAACTCGAGCGCCCGCGCGTCTTCGAGGAGCGCGACGCACTGGAGATCGGCGTGCAAGTCGCCCAGGCGCTCGACCACGCATCGAAGCGCGGTCTGGTGCACCGCGACGTCAAGCCGGCGAACATCCTGCTGGCCAAGGACGGCACGGCGAAGCTCGCCGACTTGGGCCTCGCGCGCATGACATCCGACGTGGACATGATCCGCAGCGAGGCTGGCCGCAGCGTCGGCACGGCGTACTACATCTCGCCGGAACAGGTCCGCGGTGTCGACGATGTCGACGTGCGCAGCGACATCTACTCGTTGGGGGCCACGCTCTTTCACATGACCACCGGCCGGCCGGCGTTTCCCGGCACGACCATCGCCGAACAGCTTCGCAGTCACCTGAAGGATCCGCTGATCGAACCCCACTACGTGCGTTCAGATCTGTCCAAGGGTTTCGGCGAGTTGATTGGCTACATGATGGGCAAGGAGCGGTCGCACCGCTACCAGCGGCCAATGGACTTGGTGAGTGACATGAAGAGCGTCCTGAAGCGCGGCGCGCCGTTCATCGCGCGCGAGACGATTCCGAGGCCGATGAGGTGACGAGCCTGGGCTACCGATTCAGGCGGGCCTTAGCCCGAATCCCTAGCGAGGGAGCTGGGGCGAGCTGAGCATTCGTGCGACAGTTCCCTCGCTGGCGCTTCGGGTTTGTTTGCAGAATCGCGCATTGTCGCTTACGCGATCGGCCGGAGAATACTTCCCAGGCGAGCCGGGGGGCGTTAGCCGGCGCGAGCCCCCGGACCTGCGTCGTTGTCCGGGGGCTAACACCCACCGGATCGCCTGGGTTGAAAAGCTTCATTGGCCGTTCGCCTTACGGGCGTTCGCGCGCCCTACGCAGCGCCTCGACGTAGGGGTCCGGCAGTCGTTCGTTCGTCCACCAGCGCGGCTGTTCGGTGTAGACCCAGACGTAGGCGTCGCTCGTGAGCAGAGCAGAACGGACCGCCGACTCGAACTCGGCCGGCGTGAAATGATTCCGTGAAAAGTCTTCCGTGTCCCAGGCGATCTTGCGCCAGTTGTAGTCCATCCAGACGCCGAATCCGGCGCGTACGAAGCGGCGGTACCTTTCGGCGTCGGCGCTCCACGCGGCGGATTCTCGGCGGATGCTGTTGTAGGCGCTGGTGAATTGTTCGGAGCGCTTGTACGGGTACGACTGCTCCCAAGCGTCGACGATCATGGCACGGTCCGGGCAGGCGTCGAGCAGTCCGTCGAGGAAGTCGGCGAGCAAGCCGTAGTGCGCTTCGGAGCGGTCGGTCGCCGTACCTGAGGGCTGCGTGATCGAGTAGCCAAACGTGAGCAGGATGGTGATGTCGGGGAACGCCTTGCCGACGGCCTTCATCCATTCGCGGCCGCGGGTCCGGACCTTCGCCTGGTAGTCGGCGAATGATCTCGACTCGCGGTGCGGTTGCTTTCGGTAGTCGAACAGTGCCGAGTTGTACTGCTCGACGTCGAACATGAACCCGCGCGTGCGGCCGTCGCTTGCGATCTCGGCGGCGACTTGGAAGTTGTTCAGCACCACGGACCAGGCCGCGTCGTCGAACCAATCCACCGTGCCGGGCGTGACGTTCACGCGGAGGAACCGGTCGGCGAGGCGGCGGAACGGCGTGGCGTTCAGATCTGCAATCGCCTGCTCGAACTCGGCGCGCTCGAACCGGCGGCCGCCCCACATTTCCCAAACGAAGTTGCCCCCCTTCGAGCTGGTCGCGTGAAAGACGAGCCCGTCGAACGGCAACCGCTCCATTCGCTCGATGTTCTCGCGCATGAACTTCGTGTCCGGCTCGTCCCAGCCCCACTCGATGATCCGCTTGCCGCGCAGCCGATCGACGACGAACGCAGGCGGCTCGGGCCGCGGATCGCCGTCCGCGACCTTGGCGAACCCCAGGAAGTACGACTCCTTCATCAACGTCACTTCTTCGACGAATCGGAATCCGGCCGCGACGATTTCGTTCGTGAACGTCTGTTGGCCGGCCCGCACGTGGCCAAGCACCCAATCTGAGCTCACGTCGTCGATGCGGTCGAACTCGACGAGCACCAACTGCCCGTTCGGCCGCAGCGCCCGGTGGATCGACCGCATGGTCTTCTGCGGAAACTCGAAGTGGTGATAGGTGTCGCAGATGAACGCCACGTCGATCGAATCGGGCGGCAACTCAACCGAGTCGGGCCGGCACACGACGCCGGTCACGTTCTTCAGGCCCGATTCCGCGGCGGTCTTGTCGATGTGGTCGATGAAGTTCTTGGCGATGTCCACCGCATAGACTCGCCCGCGCGGCCCGACCCGCGCCGCGAACAATCGCGTGAACAGCCCCGTGCCCGCGCCGATGTCGGCCACGGTGCTTCCCGGCTTGAGCTTGCACGCAGCGACGATCGCCGCTCGTTCATCAAATATCTCACGCCCTTCGCGCTCGAACCGGTCGACGAACTCCGCCGGATTCGGGTCCTCAAACGACTTGTTCACGCCCGGCCGAACGCTCTTTTCCTGAGCGAGCGAGGCAGGCACAGGCAGAACCAGCATCACTGCCGCGGCCGCGATGACCGGCGAGATCAGACGCAACCCAAGTGGATTCCTCATGGGTGAAGCCCTCGATGGAACGCGATTTTGAACGGGTTACAGGTGTGGTGCAAGTCGGCAAGTCGGAGGCGCCTTGAGTACGCAGGGTCATCATGCATCCGCCATGAATGTCGCCAGACATGAGCATGATCCACGATTTGCCAAGGAGCGGCCAACGACGCATGATGCTGCTCTATGATTTCATCCGCGGAAGAATACGAGTTGGCGAAGGAGGAACTGGACCATCTAGAGCAGTGGCTGTCGCGGTTGCAACGCGAGCAGCCCGCACCGAGCCACGGCGTCAGCAAGGCCGGCATCTGCAAGATGATCGCGCGACTGCAAGAAGAGTTGGCAGTCTACGAGTAAGTCAGGAAGTGAAATCGGCGAAGTAGGGCGCGGCTCCAGGCGCGACTGCAATCATCCCCGCGGACTTGAGTTACCTGGCATCGACCAGCGATACCACCACCTTCTTGCCGAGTGCTTCGGCGTAGCGCAGCACGGTGTCGATCGTGTAGTTCGTACGCTTGCCGGTTTCGAGCTTGGAGATTACGGAGCGGTCGATGTCAGTCAGCTCTTGGACGTCGGAGAGACTGAGGCCCTGTTGTTCACGGCATTTCTTCAGTTCGGTGAACACGCGGTCCAATTCGGCCGCCTGTTCAAGCTTTGCTCGGGCACGGGCGATGATTTCAGGCCTTTCCCGCTCGAGTTGGTCGCGCAGTTGGCGGACGCGGGCCGCTTCTTCCGTGGTGAGACGGCGGCCCGTTGAGACGTGCTTGTATCTTTGGTTCATGACAACTCCTCTCCATCGAGGTCGTAGGCGGTGACGGGTTTCACGGAAACCTCATCGATCTGTTCGTAAACCACGGCAATGCGTCGGCCGGTCGAGGTGACGCCAATGGCGATCGGCCGGCCCGAGCTGCGGCTGGCTTCCGTGGCAAGCGGCTCGGCCAACACCTCGGCCGCCTCATCCTTTGTGACACCGTGGTCCGCGAGATGGACGACGTTGCCCTCAGGATCATCGTCCAGGTCCCAGATAATCTCCACGTACGGCATTATCGGCTCCGACTGTGGACTTATCTTACCATAGCGCGGAGCGATGCGAACAGTGCGGAGGAGGTGGGTCTCTCCTACTCGTCAGTGTAGACGCGCGTGCTCTCTTCTTTGGTCACGGACGACTCGAGTTGGTCGCAGTGCATGGAGACGCGGAAGCGGAGGTCGCCGGGTCGTTCGCCGCGCACGCGGACGGTGTAGAGGGCGTCGGAACGAACGGCAAGTTGCGGGAGCGGCTCGAAGACTACCTCCTGGCCGCGGATTTCGTAGCCGACCGGACCACTGCCCTTCGTCGGGCGCAGGCCGCGCGACGTGGTCGCCTGAATCACGATGTTCGTCGCCGCCTCGGAGCCGCGGTTCACCACGCGAATCTCGTAGGTCGTTTCGCCGCCGGCCTCGATCGGGTCCTCGGCGTCCGTTACGGACACTGAGATTGCCGCGATTCCCTCGACCACCGTGGCCGCCTCGGCCTCGGCGCGAAGTCCGCCCTCGGCCGTGGCCACCACTTGCGAAACGAATTCACCTGGCGCGGTTGGCCGAACAGTCAGCGACAGCTTCCGTTGCTCGCCTGCATCTAGTTCAGAGAATGCCCAGCGCACGGTCTTCTTGTCGGAACTCAGTCGTCCGCCGTCGCTCGCCTCGACGAGCACGACGCCGGCCGGCAACTCATCGACCACCTCGACGCGCCCCGCCGGCGCCGAACCCGGGTTGCTCACGACGATCGAATACGTGGCCGGCCGTTCGATGTAGCGTTGCTTCGGACCGGTCTTCTGCACGGCGAGTTGCGGCTCGCGCACGTGGACGGTGAATTCCTTGGTCTCGCGCAACCCACCGTCGGCCGTCACCTGGACATAGCTTGTCTGGTCGCCCGCCTTGGTCGCGGCAAGCACCAGTTGCACTTCGCGCGACTCGCCCGGGGCAAGCGTGCCCACGTCGTACTCGATCTCATCGCCCGCCGGGTGTTCCATGCCGGCCGGCACCAGGTCGCGAATCAGCACGCCAGTGGCCGGGCCGGTGCCGGGGTTCGTGACCTTGAGCGCTAGCGTTATCTCGTCGCCGGCGACTGCCTGCGAGTTGCCGGTCACGGCCAACTGCAGTCGCGGCTTGGTGACGACGGCCTCGGCCGAGGTGATCGCGGTCGCGGTCACCATCGCATGGCAGCGCAGCGGGCCTTCGCCGGTCGGCTTGAGTCGCAACTGAATGCGCTGTTCGGCCCCGGCCTCGAGGCGATCGAACGACCAGGCGATCGTGTCGGACTCGGCGGCCGGCTCGGGCGTGGCGGAAATGAAATCGGCGGATGCCGGCAGTTCCGCCTCGACGCGGACGTTCTCGGCCGGGCCTTCGCCGCGGTTGCGGGCGATCAGCTCGAAGTTCACCGGCAGGCCAAACGAGGCGGTCGCCGGCGCGTGAACCTCGATCGAAACGTTCGCCGCGTGCACGGCCGACTGTCGCGTGCTGCGAATCGGCAGTTCGTCGTCGTGCGGCGCGGGCTGAGTTCCCGACGCCGTGCGGATCGGCGGTTCGGTCGGCCGCGTCGGCTTGGCCGACGGCGTACGCGGCTTGGTCCGACCCTGCTGAGCCAACGCGGTGTTGGCCCCGGTCAGTGCGATCGCGACGAGGAAGAGAATGAACCGCTTGCCGTTTCTTGGCATGACTGATCCTCCGGCCCGACCGCTGCGCCGTGCTGAGATTCACGTTCGACCGTGCTGCGTCCGCGCCACAGGGGCGGCTGCTGCCGATCCTGGCCATTTTCGGGTCCGCGGCGGCTCGAGACTGATCGGGGCAGGGTCAATAGCAGAAATGGGCAAATGTGTAAAGGCCACTTGACCGCGGCCATCGTCGGCCACGACACTATCCCCACTACGGTGTTCGATGTGGGGCGAGCTTCCAGCCTGCCCTTGGGGCTATGGAAACATGGCAGGCAGGCTGGGAGCCTGCCCCACGGCTCGCGACGAAATTCCCACCTTCGAGTACCCAAGGAGTCTTGATGACTGCGGCGCCAATCTCGTTTCCGGGTGAAGATCGGTCCAATGCCGTTCGACGCGCGATCGCGGAGCATGAGCCGCGGGCGCTGCGGACGTTCACGCCCACGCAAGCCGTGCTCGCCAAGAGCGCGGGCATCTTTCATTGGACGCCCGAAGGCCGGCGACTCTACGACTATTCGTCGGGCGTGCTGGTGGCCAACTTGGGCCACAATCCGCGCCCGTGGCTGAACCGATTCGCGGAGTATCTTGGTTGGACGAACTTGCTCGGCTCGGACGGACCGGCGTACGTCGAGGCTGTGCCGCTGACCGCGTACAACGCAATCACCGAGATCGAGGCGGATGCGAGTCGCCGGCTGGTGGAGCTGATGCAGTCGGCCCGCGGCGGGTCGCGCATGCAGCAGGTGCTCTGGGCGGCCAGCGGATCCGAGGCCGTCCAGAAGGCGCTCTGGGCCGCACTGCACCGCGACCACCAGCGCGACATCATCCTGGCAACCCGCGATGGCTTTCACGGCAAGAAGGGCCTCGCCGGCGCGTGTACCGGAAACGAACAATCGCCGGATCGCGACGAGCGCGTGAAGTTCATCGGCTTTCCGAAGAACGAGTGCATGGATGTATCGCTGCGCGGCCGGCCGTTCAACGCCGCGCCGTACCGACGGGAACTCGACGCGCTCCGGACCGAGTTCGGTCGCCGCATCAACTGCCTGATCACCGAACCGTACCTCGGCGGCGCTGGGTCGTTCCATCCGCCGGCCGAGTACCTGCAACTGCTCGAGACGTTCTGCCGCGCGCACGACGTTGTGTTCATCCTCGATGAGGTGCAGGCAAACTTCGGCCGCACCGGATCGCTCTTCGCGTATGAGACGTACGGCGTGCAGCCAGACGTCGTCGTGCTCGGCAAGGGCCTAGCCAACGGCGGCGCGGTGTCGGCAGCGGTCGGCCGCGCGGAGCTGTTCGCCAGCCTCGACTACGGCGAAGGGTCTGACACGTTCAGCGCCAACCCGATCGCGTGCGCGGCGGTGCTCGCGACGCTCGACATCTTCGAGGCCAACGACATCATCGGCCACACGCGGCGCGTCGCAAAGATCGTCGAGGGGGGTCTGGAGCGGCTCAAGCAACTGCCGTTCGTCCGGCACGTGCGCGGCGAGGGCATGGTCTGGGGCGTCGAGATGTGCGATTTCGCCGGGCGCAGCGGCAACGAGTGGGCGGTCGAGTGCGTGCGCGCCGCGTACGTCGGCGAACCGGGCGGCGACGGCATTCACCTGCTCGGTCCGCTCGCCGGCAAGGTCATCCGCATCAGCCCGCCGCTGGTGATCACCGAAACCGAGGCGACCGAGTCGCTTGACCTGATGTTCCGTCTCTTCCAGTCGCTCGTGCCACGCACGCCGACCAGGCCGCCGGCCGATCGCAAGACGGCCGCGGCGGTCGCGTAGTTCATCGAGCAGCAACCAGGAGTGAAAGACATGTCCACGAGAATCCGTGTCGCTCTTTGTCTTGTCGCCGGCGCGTGGGCGATCGGCGTCGCGTCGTTTTCCGTTGCCGCCGACGATGACGCAGGCTTCAAGAGCCTGTTCAACGGCAAGGACCTGGCTGGCTGGGACGGCAATCCGAAATTCTGGTCGGTAAAGGACGGCGTCATCACCGGCCAAACCACGGCCGAGAATCCGACCCGCGGCAACACGTTCCTGATCTGGCGGCTCGGGTCGGTCGATGACTTTGAGCTGCGCTTGTCGTATCGCATCGTCGGCGGCAACTCGGGCATTCAATACCGCAGCACCGACCACGGCAACTGGGTCGTGGGCGGTTACCAGGCCGACTTCGAGGCGGGCCAGACCTACTCGGGAATCCTCTACGAAGAACGGGGCCGCGGCATCCTGGCCCAGCGCGGCGAACAGGTGACGATCGGTTCGGACGGACAGAAGAAGGCGACCAAGATCGCCGACACGGCCGAGCTGCAAGCGAACATCAAGGCCGAGGACTGGAACGACTACGTCATCACCGCGAGCGGCAACCATCTCGTCCACAGGATCAACGGCCGCGTCACCGCCGACGTGACGGATGAACAGGTGGAAAAACGGGCCGCCGCCGGCGTCCTCGCACTGCAACTGCACGCGGGTCCGCCGATGACTGTGCAGTTCAAGAACATCCGCATCAAGCGCACGAAGCTCGAGTCGGCCAAGAAGATTGTGCTGGTCGCGGGCACGCCCAGTCACGGACCGAAAGACCACGAGTTCAACGCCGGCGTGCTGCTGCTCAAGAAGTGTCTCGATGCGACGCCGGGCGTGCTGGCCGCCGCGTACTTGAACGGCTGGCCCAAGGACGCGACCGCGTTCGACAACGCCGACTCGATACTACTGTATATGGACGGCGGCGGCGGCCACCCGCTCATCCAAGGCGACCGGCTGAAGGAAATCGGTGCGCTGATGGACCGCGGCGTCGGGCTGGCGTGCTGCCACTACGCGGTGGAGATACCTGCCGAGCGTGGCGGGCCGGAACTGCTCAAGTGGATCGGCGGCTACTACGAACGGCCGTACTCGATCAATCCGCACTGGACGGCGGACTTCAAGGACCTGCCGGACCACCCGATCACGCGCGGCGTGCGGCCGTTCACGATCCTCGATGAATGGTATTACAACATGCGGTTCCCGGACGACATGAAGAACGTCAAGTCTATTCTGGTCGCGACGCCGCCCGACAACACGCGCAACGAGGCCGCGCGCAAGTTTCCCGGCCGCGCCGAGGTTGTGGCCTGGGCCGCCGAGCGACCCGACGGCGGCCGCGGCTTTGGGTTCACGGGCGGGCACAAGCACATGAACTGGGGCGACGACAACTTCCGCAAGCTCGTGCTGAACGCCCTGGTCTGGACCGCCAAGGCCGAAGTGCCTCCGGCCGGCGTCGCATCGAGAATCGCGCCCGAGGAACTCGAAAAGAACCTCGACCCCAAGGGCAAGTGATCGCCGCGTTAAGGAGTGAACGCAAGGTCGCCAAGGCCCAAGGACGCAAAGGAATGAACGGGCTTACCCGCTGGGCGTCTTCGCGTTTTCTCTTGGCTGGTTACCCGGCTTCGCCGCCGTCTTGATCTGTTTCGTCGGGTTCAGATAGTATCGTTCGCGTTGCTGAGGTTCCGAGGCGATGGAGGCGTACGGGCATGGTCCGTCTCAGCGTCTACCGGGAAGCAGAGAAGGAGATCGAAGTTCACCGCTGGGTCGAGAGCGAACAGGCCGGCCGAGACCTCGGCGTCGACGCGGAGGTCGGGTGGAGCAAGAGCTACTGGCTGCGATTCTACCGGCACCGCTTTGTCCGACACCTGCGCGGCGAGGCGATGTTCGAGGAATTCGACCTGCACTCGTTCGGCATCGTCAACGGCCGCCTGACCGCCGACCGTGTGTTGCTCGACAGCGTCCTGGACCACATCGGCAACGGCGACGAGAACCTCACGATCATCCTCTGGGCGCAGAGCCAGTCGCTGCCGATGGAGCAAGTGATTGAGATCCTTGAGGCGGTCAACATCAACAGCCAGAAGCTCGCACCACCCCGCTGAGTTCCGCACGTGTCTACCTTCCCGCTGAGACTAGGCGCTGTTTCGCAATTCGACCGGGCGCACGCGGGCCGCGTGCGCCACAATACCGGACGATCAGTCCAAATCGCTTGCCTCGCGCTCGCTGTGAGTCTGCTTGCCGGGTCGCCGACGTCGGCTCAGGAGCAGTCAGACGCCGCCACGCGGCAGTATGCCGTCGCCGTCGGGCTGCAGAACCGCAAACTGTACGACCTCGCCGGCGAAGAGTGGGAGAAGTTCCTCAAGCAGTTCCCAACCGACGCGCGGCAAGACAAGGCGAAACACTATCTCGGCACCTGTTACCTGCAGGCCGGCAAGCCGGATCAGGCGATCACGCTCTTAGCCGAGGTCGCGGCCAAGTATCCCAAGCTCGAACTACTCGACGCCACGTACCTGAACCTCGGCGTCGCCCATTACCAACGCGCTCAGAAGTCGGGCAAGGCCGAAGACTACGCGCGGGCCAAGACGGCGTTCGCCACGCTGGCCGAAAAGTTCCCCAAGAGCGAGCACCTGCCAAGGGCGCTCTTCTACCGCGGCGAGGCCGATCACCATCAGGGCAAGTCGGCCGAGGCGTTGGCCAGCTACTCCGAACTGATCCAGAAGTATCCGCAGCACGAACTCGCGGCCGACGCGCTGTACGCGCTCGGCGTCGGTCAGGAAACGCTCAAGCAACTCGACGCGGCGGCGACGTCATTCGCCGGCTTCCTGCAGAAACATCCGCAGCACCGGTTCGCGACCGAGGTGCGCATGCGACTGGGCGAGGCGCGGTTCGAACAGAAAAAGTACGCCGAGGCGGCCAAGCTGTTTGGCCAGGCGAGCGGCGACGCCGAGTTCAACCTCGCCGATTTCGCGCTGCTGCGCCAGGCGCGATGCTCGTATGAACTCGGTCAGTTCGCCGACGCGGCCGAACAGTATTGGAACGTACCGCGCAAGTTTCCGAAGACTCAGTATTACGATGAGGCGGTGCTAGCCGGCGGCAAGTGCTACTACCAGCTTGGCAAGTACGCTCGCGCTCGCGAGGGACTGGCACTCGTCGCCGGCCGCGACACGCCCGCGGCCGCCGAGGCGGCTCACTGGATCGCCCGCAGCCTGATCAAGGAGAAGCAGCCCGACCAGGCGCTGGCTGAGTTGGACAAGGCGATCGCGCGACACCGTGCCAGCCCGATGGGTCCGCAGCTCATGCTCGATCGAGCCGACGCAATCTACGAGATTCCCGATCGCCGCGCCGAGAGCATCAAGCTCTACGCAGACTTCGCCGCGGTGCACGCGGCCGACCCGCTCGCGCCCCAGGCCCAATACATGGCCGCCTTCGCCGCACTCGGCGCTGGCCAGCACGCGGCGGCTCGCGCACATTGCCAGACCTTTCTCGCAAAGTTCGCGCGACACGAACTGGCCCCCGAGGTGATGTTCATCCAGGCAGAGACTCTGATGGCGCTGGGCGACCACGCGGGCGCGAACGCCAGCTACCGTCTGCTCGCCGATCAGTTTCCGCGGCATGCGTCGGCCGGCCAGGCGCGAGTGCGTGCCGGCCTGGCGTTGCACCTGCAGAAGAAACACGCTGAAGCCATCGCGACGCTGCAGCCGATCGCCGCAACGCTTGCCGACAAGGCGCTCGCGGCCGAAGCACACTACCTGATCGGCCGCAGCTACGCCGCTCAGAACGATTTCGCCCGCGCCGTGCCGGCGCTGCGTGCGTCGCTCGCCGCCAAGCCCGATTGGTCGCAGGCCGACGAGACACTGCTCGCGCTGGCCCACTGCCTGCAACAAGGCAAACAGACCGCCGAGGCCACGGCCGAGTTGAATCGACTGATCGCCAGATTCCCGCAGGGCGAGCACGTCGCCGAGGCCCGGTTTCGCCTGGGCGAGTACGCCTACGCCGCGGGCCAACACGACCAGGCGATCGAACACTATCGCCGCGTCGTGCGCGATCACGCCGCCAGCCGGTTCGCCGCGCACGCACTGTACGGCATCGGCTGGTCGCAGTTCGGCAAGAACGATTTCGCCGCGTGCGTGCAGACGATGACCGACCTCGTGCGGCGGCATCCGCAGAGCGAAGTGACGCCGCGAGCGCGCTACGTTCGGGCGATGGCCTACCACCAGACCGGCGAATACGAGCCGGCCGTCGCCGACCTGCAGGCGTTCACGACGTCGAACCCGCCGCTCGACGACCTGCTCGACGCCCGCTACGTGCTCGGACTCTGTCAGGTCGGACTGAAGCGGCACGACCAGGCGGTCGAGACGTTCGCCGGCGTGCTCAAGGTGAACCCGAACTACGCCGGCGCCGACAAGGTGACCTACGAGATGGCCTGGGCGCTCAAAGAGCAGGGCAAGGACGCCGAGTCGCTCGCCGCGTTCGCGCGGCTGGCCGCGAGTTACCCCACCAGTCCGCTGGCGGCCGAGTCGCTGTTCCGCGTGGCCGAGTCGCACTACGACGCGGGCCGGTTCGCCGAGGCGTCGCGGGCCTACGCCGATACCCAAGAAAAGGCGGGCAACTCGGAGATCGGCGAGAAGGCGGTACACAAGCTGGGCTGGAGCTTCTTCAAGCTGAACGATTCCGAAAAGGCGGCTCAGACGTTCGCTCGCCAACTCGCGGCCTTTCCGCAGGGCGAACTGGCGGGCGACGCGCAGTTCATGATCGGCGAGTGCCACTTCCAGCGCAAGGCGTGGAAAGAGGCGCTCGACGTCTTCGGCAAGGTCGTGGCCGCGCGGCACCCGACGTATCAACCGCTCGCCTTATATCGCTCGGGCCAGTGCGCGGCCGAGCTCAAGCAGTGGCCCGCGAGCGCCGCGTTCTGCAAAGCGGTGCTCGACCAGTTCGCCGACTTCGCGCAGCGGCCCGAGGCCCGCTATGGCCTCGGCTGGGCGCTGCAGAACCAAGAGAAGTGGGCCGAGGCGATCGCGGAATTCGAGAAGGTGACCGATGAGACGAACACCGAGACGGCGGCCAAGGCCCGGTTCATGATCGGCGAGTGCCACTTCGCTCAGAAGAACCACAAAGAGGCGATCAAGAATTTCCTCAAGGTAGCCTACGGCTATTCACATCCCGAATGGGTCGCCTCGGCGCACTTCGAGGCGGGCCGCTGCTTCGAGGTGCTGGGCGACGTCCCGCAGGCGGTCCAGTCGTACAAGACCGTCGTCGAAAAGCACCCCCAAAGCCCCCGCGCCGCCGCCGCCCGCGAACGCCTCGCGGCGCTCGGATCGTGATCTCCCAAGTGACTGGCTGTGGGGCAGGTTCTCAGCCTGCCAGCCCTATCCTTCCCCGTACCCGGTCATGGTGGCGCTTCGGGCGGAAGTGAGCCTCTTTCGTCTGGGTACGTTTCGTACAACCTCTGCAACACCTTCATGGCTTCCTCACGAAGCCGAACGTCATCACTCTTACGTGCCTCCACCAGGGCGGGAATTGCCGCACGCCCAATGTCACACAAGGCGTCGGCACCAGCTCCGAGTCGGAGCGCGTCGATTAGATAAGGAATAGCCGGTTCACCCATCCGCCGCAGGCCTACCTCGGCGACCGCCGTAACGTCATCGAGCCGTTCATTGCCAGTCACAGGCGTCCCCAATCGACGCGCAAGCCCTGGAGCCGCAGCCAGGCCAATACTCCCTAGAGCTTCGGCGGCGGCCCATTGCTCCGGGAAGGTTCCGTGATCTAGCAAGTGCGGATTAGCGGGTTGCGCGATCGGGCCCAGGCGCCCGACGGCCTCGCACACGCGCTCCCTCGATTCTGTATCACCAAGAGCCGTGATCAACGGCGGTAGCGCGGCGGCGCCAATGTGCTCCATCGCCGTCATCGCCGAATCAAACACGTGCCGATCCTGATCGCGCAGCGTTATGACCAGCACTGGTACCGCCTGTTTCGCCCTCGGACCGATTCGAGCAAGGTACCGAGCCGCACCGTGACGCAGTTCGGAATTCTCTGACACAAGGGCCATCCCGAGAAGCGGCACGGCGGCTTCTTCGGCATCATGAGCAAATAGCGTGTCCATTGCCTGATCAAAGATGGGCACGATCTCACTGGCGTACATCGAATTGCAGTAGCCACAATCCCGAAAGCGCTTGTCCTTGTGTCCCTCGGCTAGGATTGTCATCTCGATGGTGTGGCAGGCTAGACGTACACGGCAGAGCGGCCAAAGGGAAACGGCCGCGAGGCCAACCCCGCCAATGATCAGCGCGTGAAGAAACCAAAACAAGCAACGTCTTCGACGATTCATCTAAGCCGCTCAGTTCGCTTAGGGCTCGTTGTCGGGCTTGATCCAGTTGTTGGCTGTTTCAAGCGGGCTGTCCGGATCCCGCTGCCAGACGTTGTTGGGTCATGGTGCCGCTTCGCTAGCGGCGATTTGCGCAAGGGCCCACTGGGCGATGTTCCCGGCGTCCTCGTATTCCAGAGCGAGATTCGATGCGCGTTCGCGCAGTCCGGGCACGGATGCCGGGCCAATCTGCACCAATGCCTCAGCCGCGGCACGCTGCACGGCGTATGTGTCACGATCCAACAAACGCAGCAACTGAGGTATGGCCGGTTCCGCCGCACATCCCAAGCGTCCGATCGCTTCGACTACTCGGTATCTGAAGTCGAAATCAGAATCATCGAGGGAAGAGATCAATCTGGGCAGGGCCGCAGGGACAATATGTTCGATCGCTAGCATCGCTGAGTCGAACACATGCCAACCCGGATCTCTCAGGGCTTCAACAAGAGCCGTCGCTGCTGGGGCAGCTTCGGTTCCAGCGAGTCGTCGCCGGCGCCGCTGTCGAGCCCCAGTGAAGTAAGCTGCAACGCAACAAGTTGAATACAACGGAGCGGAACGACATTGCCACTACCCCGCATCCGGTTGCCCGTCAGTTTGAGAGGGTGAGCGATCCTGAACGAGACGCAACCTTGCAAGACGGCCGACAGCATTGCCTGCCGACGACGTTCTGTCAAGCAGCGGCCGCGAAAAGTCCGGACAGCGGGCGCGCTCGATTCATTCCGTCGGCGACCACACATCGAGTTTGCCGTGGCCGGCGGTGTAGAGTTCTGTGCCGGCGGGGTTCAGCGCGAGGCGGTGGATGTGTAGGTCGGTCTTGATGCGGTGCGCGGGGGCGAGCGGTTTTGGGTCCGCCGCGTTGTCGGTTTGCAAGTCGGCCGCGCTCGCGCTCGGCGGTGCGGATAGGTCCGGTTTCCAGAATGCGACGAGGCCGTCTTCGCCGCCGCCGGCGCCGATCAGCCAGGCGCCGTCGGGTGTGAACCGAAGCTGGTGGATGATCGCCTTGAAGCCGTCGGCGCCGCCGCTGACGATGCGCTGCGGCTTCTGCCAGTCCCATATCTCCAGATGCGCCGGGCCGCCCAGGCCGTCGACGTTCTCGATCTGGCCGATGCCGCCGACCACGAGCTGCTTGCCGTCCGGCGAGAAGGCCAGCGAGCGGACGCCGCCGATCGAGCGCTTGCGCTGCCTGGGATCGTAGGTGTACAACACGGGCACATCGAACCGCTGGGCCAGCGCGCCCGTGTCGGCCTCCCACACGCACACATCGCCGACGCGGTCGCCGCTCGCAATGTACTTGCCGTCGGGCGAGGCGGCCACGACATAGAGCGCGGTGACGTGACCTTGCGGCGTGCGCCGCGCGTGGCCTTCCAGCGTGCGCACCAGTTCGCCGCTCGTTGAGTCCCACACCTTCACGAGCATGTCGTCGCCGACCGAAGCCAATCGGCCGCCGTCGCCTAACACGGCCAGGTCGCGGACCCAGCCCTCGTGGGCGACGATGCTGTGAACTGGTTCGCCGCTCGCGGCATTCCACCAGATGAGTTGGCGGTCGTAGCTGCCCGAGACGATCAGGTTGCCGACGGCGGGCGGCAGTGCGGCCAGGCACGAGACGTAGTTGTCGTGCTTCCGCCACTCGGCAATCGGCTCGAGCTTTTCGGCGGCGGGGTTGAAGACGTGGATCGAGTAATCGGATCCGCCGGCAAACACCCGCCCATCGGGCGCGGCACAAAGAGCGTAGAGCGTGCCACTGTGTTTGTAGCTCGACCTGGTTTTGAGTTTGGCGGGGTCCATCGCAGGTCACGCGAGCACGGCGTCGATTGGGTGCGAACCTTCGGGCGCGAGCGGCACGGGACGCTGGCCGACTCGGTATTCTTTCTTGGGATCGATTCCGACGGCCTTATAGATCGTGGCCAGAACCTCACCCGCGCCGACCTTGCCGTCGGCCACGGTGTTGCCGTCCTGGTCGGTCTTGCCGTGCACCGATCCGCCGCGCACGCCACAGCCGGACATCGAGAACGACCACGCGCTGGCGAAGTGGTCGCGGCCCACGCTCTTGTTGATGGCCGGTGTGCGGCCGAATTCGCTGAGCGTGACCACGAGCGTGGATTCGAGGAGGCCGCGCTCATCGAGGTCCAAGAGCAGCGTGCTCATGACGTGGTCCAGTTCGCCGACCAGTTCGCGGTGACTTTCAAAGTTGTCGGCGTGGCTGTCCCACCAGGCGCGGGCCACTTTGACCATCGGCACGCCGGCCTCGACGAGGCGCCGGGCGATCAGCGCGTGCTGGCCGAAATCGGTGTGCCCGTAGCGGTCGCGCATGGCGAGCGGCTCGCGCTCGAGATCGAAGAGCGAGTCGGACTTCATCAACCCTCGTACGCGGGCGTAGGTGTTGTTGTAGCCTTTGATCGCCGGCGCGTTACGTTCGCGGTCGAACCGGTCGGTCAGGAACCGGCGCAGGTCTTCGCGCTCGGCATGAGCGACTTCGGAGAGTCCGTCGGGCCGGTCTATGTTGGCCGGCTTGAGCGACTGGTTCAGGTGCATGGCGGCGTAGCGGCCGCCGAGGAATCCGGGGTCGGGTCGGCGATGGCCTTCGGTCGCCAGGTACAGCGACACGTAGCTGGGCACGTCGGCGTCGCGATCGCCCAGTTCGCGCGCGATCACTGCGCCGAGTTCCGGATGCTGGATCGCCGGTTCTTTGGTGCGTCCGGTCTCCATCAGGGCGGCCGCCGTGCCGTGGTCGGCGATGCGCGTATCGAGCGACCGCACCACGGCCACGCGCTGCATGAGCTTGGCCATCTTCGGCATCAACTCACAGATGTGCACGCCAGTGGCGGCCGTCGGGATCGTCTTGAACGGGCCGCCGGTCGGCCGACCCGGCTTGGGGTCCCACGTCTCAAGCTGGCTGGCGCCGCCGGCGAGCCAGAGCAGCAGCACGTGTTTGTTCTGCCGCTTCAGTTCGTCGGCCCATGCGACGTTGTACGCCGCATCGAGGCCGCCCAGGCTGACTCCCAGCGCCGAGGCCACGCCCGCTTGCAGAAACTGGCGACGATTGGAGCCGTGTTCGGGCGAGCCACAGTGGTGTTGCCGGAGTCGTCGGGTCATGGCCTTCTACTCCTTGTCTCCATCGCTAGTGATTGAATCGAAACTCGGCCGAGGTGATCAAGGCCCAGACCAACTGGCTGCACGCCGCCGGTCGGTCTTCCTTGGCGTCGATCCACCGAACGAGGTGGTTGCGTTCATCGGCGTCGAGTGCGCGGCCGAGTATCGTCCAAGCGGCCGTGTCGACCATCTTGTCGGTCTCGCCCAGAGTCGCAAGCCGGGCAACCAGATTATTTCCGCCGGGCACGAGCCATTGTTGCACGGCCGGGTTGTTCGACATGAACAGGGCCTCGGTGGCGCTCGATTGAAAGTTCGTCGTGCGTCGGTCGAGCGATTCGGTCAGGGCGCGGGCCTTGTCCTCCAGTTCCTGGCGACGCTTGATCCGCTCGTCGTCGGTTTGAGCTTGATCGAGCGCACTGTCGCCGGCGACCAGAATGGCGGACGCGGCGAACTGGGCCGGTGTGAGCGCACGCAGTTGCGCGCGGGCAAACAACTCGTCGCCCGGCGGTTCGGCGGCGCTCTGCCACGTGCTCGAAAGCTGATACGCGCGACTCGACACGATCGCCGCAATCAGCCGGTCCAGCGAGTATCCGTGCGCAGCCAGGTCGTCGCTCAAGAATTCGAGCAGGTCGGGCACCGACGACGGGTTCTCGGAGTGCATCTGGTCAGTCGGGTGCACTAGTCCGCGCCCGAGCAAGTTTGCCCAGATGTGGTTGACGATCGCGCGGCTGAAGAACTCGCGCTGGTCCAGTGCGACCGAAACCAACTCGGCCCGGCGGCTGAACAGCGGCGCCAGGTACTTTCCTTCTGTCTTGTAGCGGTCCTTCAAGTCCTTGAGCTTCGGGTCGACCACAAACTTGGGTTCGTCGACGACGCGGCCGCTGAGGAACATCGTCTTGGCCGTATGCTGGTTCCCCTTGCGGTCGACGAAGTTGATGTCGTCCGAGTCCTTTTCGGCGACGATCTTCTCCTTGCCGAACTCGAAGGTGCGGTTGAAGAACGACGCCATGCCAAAGTAGTGATGTTGCGTCCAATCGGAGACGAGCGGGTGGTCGTGGCACTTCGCGCACGCCACCTCGACGCCGAAGAAGACGCGCGACGTGTCGCTCGTGAGCGCGTCGATATCACGCACACGGCGACTCAGGAACCGCGCGGCGGGCTTCTGCTCGTCGGCGTCCCAGGGACCGATCATGATCTCACGAAACACGGCGTCCCAGCCCTTGTGCTGGGCGACGCCGCGCCGCAGGTACGCGACAAACTCGCGGTCGCCCGCGTGTCTGCCTTGGATCAATTCATCGAGCACCGCGCCCCAATGCAGCGCGTATTCCGGACTCGACATGAGGCGCTCGACGGCCCCGGCCCGTTTCTGCGGCGACGTGTCCGCGGCGAAACCGGTTGCCTCGCGATAAGTCGGCACCCGGCCCACGAGATCAAGCGTTGCGCGTCGCAGAAAGCTCAGGTCGTCCACCGGGGCGGCCGGACTGACCGCGGCAGACTGCCAACACTGTTCGATCAGTTGGTCGATCCGCTCGGCGACTTGATCGACGCCCGCGAGCCGATCGTCTGCCGGCGGCGCGACAGAGAGGACAGCACACACCAGAGCTCGCAGGGAAGAATGCACCAGCGTTTCTCCGTACGAAGATCGACTGGGCGGGCAGGCTGGTCGGGGATCAACTTCCGCTCACGGTCGGTCGGAGGACGGTCGCCCAGTCGCTCGGTCAAACCGCCGAGTATATGAACCCTTTTCCCGGGCATGGTCAAGGGTACAATCTTGGTCGATCGAACGTCGGCGGCTACCTTTAATACCGCACGCGGCAGGGTTGACTCGTTT